>Ga0326728_10000884_pt1 | contig 112648 bp, 112 predicted proteins | sample MB3enrmetagenome_FD_207602 | JGI IMG/M metagenome (GOLD analysis project Ga0326728, IMG submission 207602) | Lab enriched peat soil microbial communities from McLean, Ithaca, NY, United States - MB31MN | ecosystem: Environmental > Terrestrial > Soil > Wetlands > Peat | place: USA: New York... | reverse complement strand
CGTCCATGTTTTTGAAATCGGCCGGCCGCGTCATCCAGATCGTTTGCGGGTTCGAATAGGAGCCGGCGAAAACCTTACGCTGCTGAAAATAACTGGCACAGCTCGGAAAATTGCCGGACGTGCCAAGGTTTATCCCGCCCGACGACGATCCGGGAGGGGAGACTGCGACATTGAAGGTGGCGCCCGATCCTGTGAGCTGAGTAAACACCAGGGCCGCTCCGTCCACATATCCGGACCCGACCCCCGTGATTTTAATTCTGGTTATCACTCCATTTTGGATCACAGGTGTAAAAGTACACCCTGAGCCAGCGGCAGGCTTTACGGTGACCCTCCCGAAGTAATCCTGGCCACCGCTGGTCATAGTGGCCGTGATGCTGTAAGGGTCGAAGCCTGTTCCCCCCGAGACATTTATATGTCCGATCGCACCATTACCCACGTTTCCTACGACAATGGTCGGATCTGAATAATTTTGTCCTCCATTTATCACCGCGACCGCGGTAATTGCTCCCCCTGAAATTGTCGGCTGCAGAACTGCCCCGGTTCCCGTTGTGTCATTTACGACAAGAGTCGTGTTTGCATCATAGTTGGCGCCCCCGGTCACCACGTTCACAGCAGTAATCGGACCCTCGTTGAAAGGGTTGGTCCCCTGCGGAGGGGTCTGTGTGAAGTCGGGCGCTATTTCGCAGTCCACAAAGCTTGTCCCCGTGGTCGTGCCTATGTAGCCGTACCAGGCTCCCGGTTGGATGGACTCATGCACAGAGGGATTCGCTTTATAAACGCGGTAATATGCGGCAGCGGTAAGAGGCTGCCACGAAATCGTGTTATACGCGCCGGTGCTTGAGTTGAGCTGCGTCCCCGATCCAAAGACAGGGGCTGAGGCTAGCGACTCGTCTGGGGGATCGTTTGCAACGGCGGTGACGCATAACCATAGTTCCAGACCGGCGTAGGGGTCTGAGCATCCGCCGAGAAGCTTAAGCCCGAAGGGGCTGAAATTGTGGGCGCGAATGAAATCTCGCTCAACGTCCATATCCAGTGCTGCGACCTGGTGAGGTCCTGGGGCGGGTAGCCCGGATGGCAAAGGGTGAGGGTATCCGCGCTCTGGGTCCACTTAATGAGCTGGACGTCGGTGCCCTGGTAAGGAGTGACCAGCGTAAACACCCGGGCAACCGTTGGAGTGCTCCCGGTAATCGACCCGTAATTCGTACTGTTGATGACGTTTCCGTCAAGGTCTGTCAGAGTAAATGTGCTTGAGGTAGCGTTTGCAACCAGGTACTGCCTGCCCGGAGTTGAATCAAGCGCCGTGCCGGTCCCCGCGATGAAGACCTGGTCGCCGTTATTGAACGGTCCGTACGCCGCGCTAGTCGGATAATTGGCGGCTGCGTAGTTGACCGTTATGACGCCTGGGTTGGCGTTTGTCATCCCGGTGATGGGAATACCGGAGGTATTGTTCACGGGGGTTTCGAGTACATACCCGCCGTTCATAATAACGCGCATGTAGAGATGGCCGAATTCCAGGATATAGGTCTGAACCAGGTTGAACTGGAAGGGGATGAGATGAGCCGCCTCCGATGACAGGCTGCCTATCGAATTTTTGCATCTTCCCACAAACATCGTGCCGGCGCGGTTGGCCGCTCCCCCCTGTGGCAGCACAAAAAAATTCCGAAGCAGCTTTGCCGCCGCGTGGTACTTCGCCAGATCGACCCGGGCGTAAAGGTTCGGGCAGATCTCGCCGCTGGCAAAAGTCGGCTGAATGAAATTGACGGCCACTAATATCCTCTCGATCTAGGGTTCCCGGTCCACATAGCCCAGACGTTTAAATAAATCGCTTTGATCCGGCTGATAACCGAAGGAGCCGCCAGCGCCCCTTTGAGCCCCCAGGTTGCCGCGAAGGGCGCCTTAGTCGTTAAGACGGCGTCTGGAAACATTCCCCATGAAGCTACAGCCCTTGTGTCTATGCTCATCGTTCAGAGTCCCACAGCCGCGCCCAGAGGCGCTTAAACCTCCCGGGCCTCATGTGCTTCGCTGTAAATGCCGCGTTCTCCGCCGCGATGTGCGCGAGCATTGCGGCCCGCAAACTCTCCTGGAGAAAATCGATCATGAGCTTCGTGCCCTGCTCGTGGAGGGCAATCATCTTGTCACGCATGTAGTGATTGATGGCGTTGTGGACTTCGCCCTCGTGGTTGCAGCAAGGACACACTTCCATGAAGGTCTTTCCGTCTGCGAGTTCGAGCATGGTTTCCGTTATGGCCTGGTCTGCTATCTGCTCGGGGATGCCGAGTTGAGCAGCTTTCTTCACAAGCCATTTTCTTGTCATTTCCAGGGTACAGCCGTGCCCGGTGTAAGGTTCAAAGAGCTTTTCAAAATCAGGGATTATCATAACGGCCTCAGTCTCGTGGTTGTCGTTGCGTTATCCGTAAACATGCCGCTTATATTGAACGCCGTTGTGGCGTCATCGTCTTTGTAGCCGGTCGCGTTTCCGTTCGAATCGGTTATGGCCAGCTTGTTAAGAAGGCCCCACTTCAAGGCTTGGATGTACTGAAAGATACTGCCTGCCGTAGGCGAAGCCGGGATAGTTGCATTCATCGCGTTGGGGACGTCTGTCCCGGAAATCAAGGTGTGCTCAGCCGCGGTAAGCGCGTAGCCGGTTTTGTCGTTATTGGTCGAAACCGTCACGCCGCCTGTAACTGAGCCCACCGCCCCCGCGACAGATCCGACCGCACCCGTAATGCTCGCCGGAGTCGAATTGTTCAGGCTCGTTTTCATGGCCGCGGTGAAATCGCCGTTGGTCGGTGCGTTCGTCAGGTTCGTAACCGTGGGAATCGTCACGCCGGGCTGTGTGGCCTGGAGCAGGACCGCGCCGGAAGAGAGGCTGAGCTGATTTGCCCCGGTCCCGCTTGAAATCTTTACGCCGTTATTTGCGTCAACCGTAGGCACGCCACCCGAGGCCCCCGCCGCCGCGTTCGGAAGTGCGCTCATTCCGCCGTGAACGCCGTCCTGATTGCTCGTGGCTGTGAGTTCGATTGAAATGATAACAGGGACAATGCCTGCCCCGGTAAGCATGATGGTTACACCCTGAGCGCCGGTGAGAGCCGCGTTCGGAATGCCGAGCTGGTAGATGCCCGGCATATTCGTCCCATCAACGGCCACGAATCCGCCGCCTGCCCAGGTGCCTTTCGTCATGGTCGCCAGGGCTATGGAATTCGCAGAGCCCGAGGCGCCCCACAGATCGAAGAACGCCGTTACATTGCTATATAGAAGGCCCGATTTCAGAGCACCGACAGAGCTGCTGGAGTCGTAAATCGGAAACTCGATCAGCTTCGACGTGGTCCCTACAGGGACGGATAAGTAAGGCATCTTCAGTGATCCTTAAATGAGACAAGGGTTACGCCACCAACAGGCTTCTTGAACCTGGTTCATACGGCCTGATCCGGTGCCCGTGGGCTTGAATGCGGCCCCTCCGACTCCGACCCAATCCCCATAGGTCCCGGGAGTGCCGGTGAATGTAGGATTCCACGAAGGCGTGACGCTCCCGCTTGACGACACCTGATAGGCCGTGCCGGAGACGGCGCCAGGGTTAGTCAACCCGTTTTGCGCTATTGTCCAGCCGCTTGACGCGGCCAGTGCGCTGATAGCCACGCTCCAATAGTCGGTATCGTAAATGAATGTGCTGATAAGGTCGCCGCTTGCCTCTGTGATCGCAATTCCGAGCACGGTCTGAGAACCGGTGGTCATTTCCTTGATCCAGGCAATATTCGGAGTCCCATCAACAAAACTTCCGGACCCGGAAATACCAGTAAACTCATCGATGTATATGACCGTCCCTGTCATGGAGACGTTCTGGCCTGAATAGTTAATGCTGATCGTGAGCTGCGTGGCACTAACGTTTTGAACTTGAAAACATGCTATATAGGTCCACTGGTTGCTGTAATAATTCTCCCAGTATGAAACTATGGGGCTTCCCCAGCTATTATGACCGTCTGATAGTGAAACGTCCCCCGACGGTGTAGACGAGCCGACATAGGACCCAGACACCCAGACACTCAACAGGCTTCCATTGGTTGCAGCCGCTTTCAGTTGACAGCTACCAATTTGCCCCGTTGACCCGGCGTTATTGCCTGTAGAGGTTAAGGCCCAGCTCATTTATGACCCCACTACTGTGATGCCGGACGTGATCAAACTACCGGTAATTACCGCAGTCCCTTGGAACAGGAGCGACGAGCCTTGCGGTGCGGTCGTTCCCAGGAGCGCGTCCGAAAGTGGCTGGCCATGTCTATTGAGCGTCCCTCCATAGAGCATTGCTGAGAACCAAGGCATCCACGTATTGCCACCATCGTCAGAAAGCTCAAGGCTCACCTCGGCGGAACTGGTTGGGTCGGTCCACGATGCGCATCCAATATCAACAAGGAAATTGGTGTAGCCTGTGGCGATCGTGGTGGGTGGGATCGTCACCGTCCCGGTGTAAGTGTTTGCGCCAATCGTCAAAAGTGTGGTCATGGGATTGCCTTACTGTGTGGTGGTAGCCCAACAGCCGCTCAAGTTCGCCCCCTCAACGTACCAGCCCCCATTGGGAGGCACGACAAACGACAAATTCAAAATGCCCGGTCCCGGATTTTGGGCTTGCCCGACAGGGTTTCCGTTAATGTAGGCGGTAAGAGTGCCGTTTTTGCCGCCAGGAACAGATGCCCACACAGCAACAAACATTGGGAGCGTCGCCGAAGGGTTGTCATACGCATAGTTAAGCCCGATGGCGGTCCCGATGAATCCGTTTCCACCGCCGACTGTCTGAAACGTCGCCGGCCCTGGAGGTCCCTGTATCCCCTGTGATCCAGTCGCGCCCGTCGCGCCCGTCGCGCCGGTTGCACCTGTGGGTCCGGTAGGCCCCGGAGGTCCAGTTGCTCCGGAAATCACCTCCCAATAGCTGGCATTTGGCGGCTGTTCGTTCAGGGTTGTTTGGACGGCCACATAAAGGGTGCCCGAATAAGTACAGCCGTCTCCCTGGTTGTATGTGGTGCCCGAGTTCCAATTGCCGCGCCAGTTGACGCCTCCCGGAGGTCCCTGGATTCCCTGAGCGCCCGTCGCGCCCGTCGCGCCCGTCGCGCCCGACGGTCCTGGAGCCCCCTGCGCGATAGTTGTCCAGAGTGTAAGGTTGCTGGTTGGCACTGCGTTATTATTTGGCGCCAAGGCGACGTAGAGCTGCGTCCCAAGAGCCACCCCGTCACCCTGGTTGTAATAAGTCAACGGGTTCCAGACGCCCTGCCAGTTGATTCCAACAGGGATAACCGAAGGGACCGCGCCGGAGATCTGGGCTGCAAGTTGTTGCGTCTGCATAGTCAGCAAGTCGAGCGCTGCTTCGACCACCTGAGGATAAAAGGCCCCCTGGTTGGTAAGGCTCGTTGGTTGCTGATACGGCACTACTCTTTGAATCGTGATCGACCACCCCAACGGCAAGGGGACGCCGGAGGTCGGATAAGTGACAGTGCCTCCGCTCGTGCTGCCGATTCCAGTGACGGTGTACTGAGTCGGAACCAGGATGGTTGTCAGCGCAGGGCTCACGTTGTTGTTCGTGAGACTTACGACCAATTGACCCACCGAAGGGATTAAAAAGCCAAAACCAAAAACATTCGCGGAGCCGTTCCCCTGGTAGGTCGTATAGCTCTGGTTCGTGGTCAGCATTTGGATTCCTTTCTACCAGATGACGCCGCCCCAGCCTCCGGAGTCTCCCATATCGTCATCCATCGGGTAGGGCAGATCGCCGGGCACTGGGTAGTACCCTCTCACCTTGATCCAGTCCGGCGTATGGTTGGGGCTTACGGGCTGCTCGTTTGCGTCGACCGCGCGCGCCGTTGTGGCGGCGTTTACCGCCTTCTCGTAGAGCGCCTTGTCCATCTGCTTATCGCCGACCAGTGCGCCCACCAGGTGCGAGGCCAGAAGGAATACCATGGCTTCCGAAAACTCATCGTCCCAGAGGTTCGGGTTATCGACCAGGGCCGTGTAGACGATCAGCGCGTACTCGATGTTTGTAAGAATGACCTTGATCTGATTTCCGCTTGCATCGGCGTCGAGGCAGATTTGATAAGGCACGCGATTTTCCGTGCCCATGAAGCCGGAAAGAAACGGAGGCGCCTGCACCACGCCCGGCCAGAGCGGCGCAGAACCGCTAACCTGCGACGTGTTGAAAGGATATTTGACTTGCCTGAGCCGTATGCAGTTCTGCGGCCACGCGTACTCGTATTGCCAGCCCACGATCTGATCCGGCGTACTTCCGGCCGGGTTGGCAGCGCTGATCGGCACGAGCGGCAGCGGCACCGTCCCGTTAGGGTTTTCGGGCGTGCCTGGAGCTGCGGCGAGTAATGCCCCCGGCAAAACGGCCCTGGCAAAACTCCAGGGAGCAAGCCGGAGAGTTGCCCGCGTCACGGCCTCGAAATGCGTCGTGCACGCCTGGGCCTCCGGAGTTGATTCGCTCATGCTGGCGATGGTGCTTCGGGTGCCGATAACCGAGAGGGCACGGTTGCAGATATCGACTTGAGCAGGCATCTACTTGCCTTTCTTCCACCCTGCAGCATTTCGTGCAAAGTTGGCCTGTTTTTTCGTTTTGGCGCTGGCTTTGCTGCCCGGCTTCAAAACTGCCGCAGCCTCTTCCTGCACGGACTTACCGGCCGCTTTCGCCTTGGCGGTAAACTCCCCCTTGTGGGCCGGGTTAATGTGAATGCTCGATTTGCTGCTCTTCGATGATCCGGAGCTTCCCGATGACTTGCTCATCTTTCACCTTCCCCCGGTTCCGGCTCCTCGCTAACAGCCGCAGCCATAGCGTGGTAGAACTGGATCGGCTTCATCTGGTTCACCGAGGCGAACTCGGCAGCCGACTTCATGAGCTCAACCCGGTCTCCCAACGGCAGATAGAGTTTGCGCGCCATTATTTCCCGTCCTTGTCTTTATCCATGCTCGGATACATCTTGCCGGCCAGGTCCCCGCCGCCCACTTCCTTGATGTGCTTGTGCTCTTCCTCCAGCTCGTCGGCGAGTCTTTTGGCCGCGGCGATCGCGTTCTTCAGGCGCTTCTCGTCGGCCATGATTTCCTTCGCCCGGGCCAGCGTGTGCGCGTCGCCTTCGGCTTCCCAGTCTTTATCGCTTTTCGTTACTGCGGTGGCTTTTGCCATCAAATTGGCCCTCCGTGAAAGCTTTCGATTTCCTTGCGTTCCTTGACGGTCAATCCGACCTTTTCGGCGAGCAGCTCCACGACATTGCAAAGGCGCGCTATTTCGGCCTTGAGGTCGGCAATCCCGCACTTCGTGCAGTCGTTTTTCCGGAAAAGCCAGTGGAGGGCCGCTCCGATAATCAGACAGACCACATAGCCCACCACCTGCCAGCCGGCGTGATCCAGCCCGTTCATGCGAGCGCTCTCCTTGTCCAGCCGGCGAGATACCTGCCGCAGTCCGGATGTTTGATGACGATAGCCTCAAAGTGGCGCTTACAAACCAGCCGGTATTCGGAGATGTTGTTGCAGCCGACCGCGAGATGCTCTGCCACGCCCGGACCCATGAGGACGCCCATGTTAAAGACCTTGGCGCGCATCGTCGGATCTGAAATCGCTTGCACGCCAGGCCGCATCCAGAAATCCCGGTAGTAGATTTCCTCGGCGTCCTCGCGCGTGAGCCCCTTGATGTCCACGTCCGGGTAACTCCGCTTGGAGATCCCCATGTTCGTCTCGCCGCCGGCGTCGTGAGGGTCGTTAACGTATCCGCCCTCCCAGTTGTCTATCAAATCGTCGCAGGCCTTTTTGAAGTCTTCCGGGAAATCGGGCATAACATCCCTCTTTTCTAATTGGCACGGCCCCGTCTTCGGCCGCCAGTTGCAGCGCGCCATCAGCTCAGATTGCTCAAATTGTGTTCCTGCACCGCCTTAGCCGCCTCCTTCGCTTGCTCGGAAACCGGTGGCTCGGGGGCCTTCAACACGCCGCTGTGCGGAGAGATAAGCGCCCCAATCCCGACAACCGCCCCGGATATCTTCAATTGGAGAGCGGGATCGATATTGATCCCGGTGGAATAAATCAACGCCATCGAGATGAGCGAAATGACGGCGCCGATCAAAGTAGGGTCCTTCCAGTAAGGCAGTCCCTTGGCCGCGTCCGCGCGGTAATAGACCACCAGGTCGAAAAGCTTGCCGAGAATGCCAAATATCTTGCCCATCTGGAAAACCTCTCAATTCCGGTTGTAGAAAAAGACCAGCTCCTCATCTTCATCCCGGGCCACAGGCTCTTGCCAGAACGTGACGTTGCCGCTGCGAGGATCGTAACGGCACTGGAACGGGCGCTCGAGATCGAAGCCGGCCTCGAGCATCTCCTCCCGGCAATAGTCCTGGAACGCCTGCAGCGTCCAACCCCTGTGCGGATGAGGCGGATCGTTATCGAAAAAGAAATTCTTGTGCATCCGGAGAACCGGATATGGCAGGCTCGTTGCTTGAGAAGCCATATCAGTGCATCCCGATGGGAATGCAGGCAATCGCGGCTACGGCAACAATTGCCAGTATTAGCAACACGTTGAGCAGTCTCATCTCAAAACCTCCAGGTCCACTGGAAGAAAAACACTTTGTGTCTCGCATCGCTCTGAGGCAACAAGCTGTACTGCTGATCATCGATCCCGTAGAAAACGGGAGAGTCGTCTCCCCCCTCGCATTGAACCTGGAACAACCAGGCCGGGTAGCTTGTGCCTACCTCAAAGGGACCGGCGCAACCGCCTTAACTGCCCCGGCCACCCCGACCTTGCCCTTCAAAGCCTGCCCCACCACACCACTTGCAGCGGTGACGCTTGCCTGCACCTCTTCGGCTGCAGCCTGCATCTGCGTTGCGCTGAGAGTCCCCGCCTTATACGCCGCGACGGTTGTCGTGAACGTGGTCACCGCCGCGTTGCTGTCGGCCAGCACGGGCGCGACAACCTTGTCGATTGTGGACTTCGACCCCGGAAAAAGGGCCTCGATTACCGGCATGGCCTTCTGCAAGCCTGCGTCGAACTTGGTCCAGTAATCGGACACTGCGGCCCAGTCGACCGATTCAACCTTGGCTTCCACTTTGGCGAAATCAGCCTTGAAAGTGGAACAACCAGCCAAAGCGCCAAACACAAGAAACAAACCCGCCATTACGAATACCGCGATCCTTTTCATCTCTTTCTCCTGTTAACAAACACAAACAAACATTCGGTAGCGCCGTCTAAAGATCAACGTGGCCCCGGGAACGAACCCGCGGGTTTTTGGAGTTGTCGATCCATGGCGGCGCTGCTTAAACCGCGTTGTCACTCCCGACGTGCCCCTCCGTCGCCTTGTCGGTTTGCTCTATCTCGGAGGCCGAATGCTCCTTCAAAAAAGCGTCCGCCTGGGCGAGCAGCTCGGTATGCACGCCGTTTCCCACATCGTGATGCAGGCGCAGCGCCTCGGTAATCTTTGCGAATAGCGTCAACGGATGAATTTCCTTTGCGGGCTCGGCCGCCCCTGCCTCCGCCGTTTTTTCCGGTTCTTGCTCAGCCATCTTCAATCTCCCTCTTTTTGAAAGTCGGAAGGGTGAAGGTTCTCACCCTTCACTGTTCACTCTTCACTCTTCACTGCCCTTACGAGTTGTCCTCTTCCCACTCGATCTCGATGTCGATCGCCCCACCGGAAGGCACCGCGGCGCCAGTCAGATTGATGTAGACGTAGTCGCTGATTCCTCTGAGCAGGATCGGCATGTCCTCGTGGAACGCGAAATCGAAGACGCAGCCCTGTGCGTAGGTTCCCGCCAGGACCAATTGGAGCCGGTCGGCACCGATAAGGCCCGCGGAAGTACCCGGCGTGGTCCAGTTCGCCGTACCCACATAACCGATGCTCATGGTCGCGGCCGGATGGTTGATGTCATGCTTGCTGGGCGTAATCGCGGTGACGACGGCCGATCCCTGGGTTCCGAGAGTCGAGCGCCGGACGATGTTCACCGGCATCGTGCCCGCGGTCGTAGCTATACCCGTGAGCTTGAGCTTCTTCAGCCGGCACGTCATCGTAGCGGAGCCGATCATCTGCACGAAATCGGTCGGAGTGGCAACGGGCGTAAGCCCGGTGATCGCGGCACGGTACGTGTACTTGTTCGCTTCCGAAGCGACCAGGAGGCGCCCGGTGTTGTCGAGCTGTAAAATCGTGCTGTTCCCCGTAAGGACCACGGGAGGCAGTGCATTGAACTGCCCTTGCGCGGCTCCCGGAGGGAACACGTTTGATTGGAAGTTTGCAGGCATCTTTCACATCTCCTTACGAACCCTCACTAAGGTTCGGGTTTTGGCTGTTCACTGCTCACTGCTCTACGCGTTCGCGTTCATCCCCGCTCTTACGTCCTGGGGCGCCGCGCCGAAGTTTCTAACGTCCTTGGTGAGTTCATCCACGGGATCGGGTATCGGCCCGTTTACGACTCCCGCCTCCTTAATGGCTTTGCGGGCCGCGCTGTCCAGCGGCTGCATGTGCGGACCCGGGATAACGTCGTCGGGGAGCGTGATCTCTTCGCCGGGCTCCCAGAGCCGTTCGTTTATGTAGGATTTTTCGAGTAACCTGTACTTAGCCATCTTCCTCTCCTGATTTGGTTACGTGGTGCGTCCTCAAAAAAGATCGGACGCCGAACTTAAACGGTTCCACATCAGCTTCGTACGATAAACGCGAACCCAAACGAAGTGAGGGTTCAACTGCAAAAGGGACATAGGTATTTGCGCAGATCGTCCCGGCAGCCCTCAAGCTCCCGCTTCTCGATAAAAGCGTTGGCCAGGCGCGCGCTGAAACGAGTCTTGCGTTTGCACATGCGCCAGATTTCCGCTTTGCTCAGATGGGGCCTGCAGGCTGCCATAGTCGCTCTTCACTCTTCACTGCTCTTACAGGTACTGGTTGCTGTAGCCGCTCTGGTAACCCATCTGCGGGCCGAGCGCCGTCTTGTCGATGCAGATGAAAGTCGCGATCGCGCCGGCAGTCATGTTCGCCGTGCCGACCACGTAATTCATCTGGAGAAACTTCGGAACGACCGTCCCGAAGACGCCTGCGGGCGCATACGGAGGCAGCTTGGTCCGCCAGATTTCAGCGCCGGCCACAAGCTGGGCAAGTGTAAACGCAACGCTCTGGGCCACGGTCGTCCAGCCTGTCGGCGATCCGGACCCGTTATCCACCGCGTATTGCACCTGCAACTGCAGGGTCGAGGACGATCCGGTGAAAACGGCTGTCACGAGCGATACGAGCTCGATGTCATCGCCAACGGCGATATCCCGGCCGAGCCCCTTGGCGGAGCCCGCAATCTGGCTCATGTCGATGATGTTTGCCGAAACCTGGTTACCAACCTGAAAGGTGGTTCCATTCTGTACCGTGGTCCCCGTGAAGACGCCTAAGGACGAATTGGCCCCGTCGATCATTAAGTAGTTGTCCATTATCATCTCAAAATCTCCTTAAAGAAATTTCACCGCAGAGAACGCAGAGAACGCAGAGAGAAAATCAGCGACTTCGACGTTCGTTTCTCTGAAAAGGTTTTGGCTCTTTTTCCATCTTTCCCTCTGCGCTCTCTGCGTTCTCCGCGGTGAATAGGTTTTTGTTTTTAAACCACCCGCGCCTCAGTGTTCAGCAACTGGTCGCATGTCCGGATCGGAATGCCTCGAAAGCTCGTGACCGGCTTTCCGTCGAACTCATCCATCCGGAGCAGCACGTTTTGCTTATTGAGCGCCTGGATGTCGAGCCAGGTGGAAATGGCGCGGTTGCAGTAAAAGCCTGCCTGCCCCAAAGTGAGCCTCGGAGCGTCGCTTGTTTGAACGTTGCCGGCCCGGGCAGGCTGCGTGGGCAGTCTGTGGATCGCGCGGATCATCAGGTTGATAAGGTTTGGAGGCGTACCCCCGCTCAAGGTGGTCACATCCACATTGGCGATTCTGACCGCGTATCTCCAGTCTTTCACCACAAGGCCCGCGTCCCACTTGTAATGAGTCCGCCAGGCGTAATACGGGTTGTTGTTCGAATCGTAGACCGGGGTTTTCCCCATGTCTTCCTGCCGAAAACCCGCTTTTTGTCCCTTGGGGAATATCCCGTGAACCGACATCGGCCCCCAGTGGATGAGCCAGATAGAGGTGTTCGTGCTGTTGACTCCGCCCGCGTCGATTACGTTATTGGCGGTCTGGGCGTTCGTGGTGAGTACGCTCGGATACCTCGGGGCCAGTCCCATGAAGGCCGCCGGAGTGGTCGTAACGTTATTGTAGAAGATCGTTTGCGCCATCTGCTGGTTCATGCCCTCGAGGAAGGCAAGTTCTTCGCTCAACCTGAAGGCGCGGTCGTTTCCGGAAAGGGCCACGAGGTCCACGTCGATGTCCGAGTAGGTCTCGAGCATGCCGCAGGATTCGGTGATCTGCGCGGTGGTCGATTTGCCCCTGGGGACGCCCTGGTTCAGCAAACGCCAGTAGGCGATCGGCAGTCCCGTTCTGATTGTGGTCTTGTGCCCGGTCGGAAGGTTTCCTTCGATCCAGAGCATGTCGTCTAAGATTTCATTTGTCTGGGACAAAAGATTGATGATTTCGGCAATTTTTCCGTCATCGTCTATGCGTTTTGCCCAGTCAGCCAGTGTGAGCGCTGCAGGTCCGATAGTCGTTTGAGACATCTATTCACTCCTTATGAAGCATGAAGCAGGGAGCACGAAGAAAAGCGAAGGCCTCTATTCCCGCTACTTGCTTCCTTCTGTCATAGTTGGGTACATGTTTTCGAGAAGCTTTGCCCCCGTATCCTTCACGGGATTTCCGGTTAAGCTTCCGGGTTCTTTCAGCAAATTGCCCATCTTCACGAACATCTTGACGATTGCCGGGTTGTTGCCGGCCCCGGTCATGTTGAGCGCCTCTTTTAAGGCCGTCGCCTCCTTGGCGTCTTTCACGAACGGGTTTGACTCGCCCGGCACAAACACCTGGCTTGCTGCCGCAATCGAGCTTTCATACTTTGTCCCACCGATCTCCGGATCGGCTTTCACCTCGGCCTGCCATTTCGTTTGGGTCTCAGCCCACAACTTGTATGGCGCCTCTACCTGTGCGCGGATCTTCCCTCCGCCGAAATCGAGGAGCTTTTGCGCCTGCTCCTGGGTCAGGTCCAGCTCTTTTGCCAGCCCCTTGAACTCGGTTGCGCTCTGCTCATCGAGCGTTGTCCCTTCCGGGAGCGTAAACTCCGCATATTCCGCCGGCGCTTTCGGTGCCGGTTTTTCGGTATCCGGCTTTTTGATCGGCTTGCCTTCGGCGTCGAGCTTTTGCTTTCCCTCGGCGTCAAGCTCAAAGCCGTCTTTGTCGTATTTGGGCTCACCCTCGGTCTTCTTCTCACCCTCGGCCGCTTTCTTCTCACCGGTGGCGCCTTCTTTCCCCTGGCCGGTAGCGCCGTCTTCCACGGCGGCGCTTTTCTCCCCGCCAAGGATCTGCTCGGGCATCGTTACGCCCGTGCTGGTCGCGCCTGTCTCGATATTGGTTGCGCCGCCGGTGCTCTCGCTTGTCCCATCAGCCATAACTATTTCCCTTCTCTCGCTTTTCGTGCATTCGTCAGGAACTCATAGAGCTCCGGGTCCTCGCGCCGTATCCGGTCGACAAGATCGTGGTCAGGCGTGCACAGATGCTCCGCGCACTGCTCTTCGATCTCGTCGTTGAAACTCTTCCAGTCTCCGTTGTGGCCGTGCCACAGGTGGCAATTGAGATATCCCCCCTCCTCGCACAGGGTGATCAGGTTCTTTGGATCAAGCTCAAGCGCCGGCGCCAGGTGGAACGGATGCTTATGGTGCACTTGGAGGTCCGTGGGCCCCCCGCACCACCTGCAGCACGGCTCTTCAACCAGGTGCGCTTTCCGGACACGCTGCCACTCCGGAGAGCGAAGATGCGCCGGCTTGCCGGCGGCCAGGTCTCGGACCAGCGTCACGTGGCGTTGATGCTTAATTGCGTCTGTTACAATCCGAAGGTGTCGCTGCATCCAGGCTCTCCTCGGGGGCAATAAAAAAGGCGCACGTCGAGTGGTTGGGCACCCAACTGCGCCTTCCTTATTTCTTCGCCGCTCTCGCCTGGCCGGGCTAAAGCGGACCCCCTCCCTCAGTTTTTAAACGCTTATTCCGTCTTCTCCTGGTTCTCCAGAGCCATCTTCATATAAAACTCCGGACTGAGCCGGTTGATTTCACCGATGAGATGATTTCCCACGTCCCGCCGCCCTTCATTGAAGGCCATCACCAGGGCGTCGGTCGAAAACGAAAGATGAAATACCCCGCAGCGGGTGAGTAAATCCCACATCCAGATCCTGCCGCCAGGCGTGCCTAGGAAATCCCGCAGCGCCGCCTTCGCCTGCAGATCGCGCATCTTCTTGCTCTTCTGCCGCTGTGCAACGTGGTTTGCGTCGCCGGCGTTGTACGGGGTTTTCTCTTCGCCCATCAGGCACCTTTTAACTGTAATATGCCAGGGTCACGATGCAGGCAGCGTTTACCGCAACGCCAATCGTGGTGACGCCGTACAGTTGCCGCAGAGGCGGATTGGCCTCCGACGCCGAGCCGTTAGTGACATCACCTGAAGGTACCGCTGCTGCCCCGTTCATCAGAACGAATACATCCACATTCTGGCTCGCAGAGATCAAGACGAAGTTTGCTCCCGAAGGCACGTTCTGGCTCTTCGTCCCGGCGCCGGTAAAGTCCATGGCATTGATCGTGTTACTTTGCGGAATTCCAGCGACAAGCGGATACCCGTTTCCATCGACACCTTGAACAAGCCTGGTTGGTGTTGCCATTATTTAGAATCCTTTCTGTCGCCGTTTCTTGAAAGCGGCCAGAGTTTGTACGCTTCCGCCGCGAACCATAAAAGCGTGATGAGCAGAATCAGTGCCCAGGTTCCGACGACCACGTCAAAATGCTGGGTCATAAACGTGATCATTGTCCAGCAGCTCCAATCATCTTCATAAGTGCGTTCTGTCCGCCACCCACATCTGTCTCGGAAAGCGTCTTCGCCCCCTGAACGCCCGCCAAACTCATTTGTGCGGCCTGCTGCTGTGCCGCCTGTTGCGCCCGTTGTTTTCTTATGGCGTCCCTCTTCTGCTGCGCCACGATGAGCTTTTGGGTGACCCCGATCAGGTCCGCGTATTCCCGGACCGTTTCATCGAAGTCGACATTATCGAGGGCATCGGGCTTTGCTGCGGCCAGGTTTCCGACAAAGGCCACAAGCCGCTCGATCCCGGTTGTAGCCGTGCTCTTCTGGGCGTCGGCCAAAGTTGAGACGCACTCGATGTCAAGGGCCCGCCCGCGTATCTCGTGAGGCGCGGCAGGCACGAGCCCCGCACGGTGCATTACCGCAAAGAGCCGCTTGATGAAGGGATTTATCAACTCGAATTGCGAGCGTTCCAAAAACGGACCCAGCATCAGCATCTTTTCCTGCTTTCGCTCGATGATCTCGGTTGCGGTCCGCACGCTGTCGAGCTGAGAGATCATAAGGAAGAGATCGGCAAAGAAGGTGCTCTTTATGCGCTCTTCGGCCTTGGCGATCTTTTCCTCAGCCCCACGGATGTCCGGAGGCACCGTGTAGGCAGGCTTAAATCCGGATGCCCCAAGATTTGCCACATACGTTACGCCCCCCGGCAAAAGAGACGCCGGCTCGTTTTTCATGTTCACATCGGCGACCATCGGAGGATTTAAGACCTTGTCTATCGCCTGGGCCGTTCGCTTCTCCAGTTGCTGGAGCATCTTTGAAGCGCCGAGGCATTCCATTCCGGGACTCCGGCCGTAGGAGTCGTTTCCAATTACGTGCCAGCGGGGTGCGCAAAAGGGCATTTCAAAGTAGCCTTTAAGCTCCAACACCAGGTTTTGGCTCTGTCCCCACTCCCAGATGACCGAGCGGTATTTGCGCCCCCTCAGGCCCGGGATTTGAGGTGCGCGGTCGTCGTTTGGCTCGATCGCTTGAGCAACGTTCACTTCTTTGTCGAGCTGCCCGGAGGCCCAGAGCCCTTGCACCTGGGCGCTGCAATTGGCTTTGCCAAACCTTTCCACAACCTGGCCGCAGGTCAGGACATACTCTCGATAGAGCGTATCGATCTGGTTGCGTCCGGATGAGGCCAGGTAATACTCACCGGCAGTAAGCGTCTGGCAGCGGATAACATCGTCGTAGTCTTCCTCGATCAGCACGCACCCGGTGCCAAATACCCCAAGTTCCTCGTAGATCACGTGCAGAGCATTGTAGGCGTTACTCTGGGAGAGTACCGTCAGCATGCGCTTCGTGACCTCATCGAGCCACAACCGCACGGGGGTGTTGTCCGAAACGTCGAGATCGCGGATAGATAACCTGAACCAGGGACGGGCAGGAGAAGTGAGTCCGGCCATGAGTCCGGCCGATAGCGTGCGAGCAGATAACGTCGGCGTCTCGTTTATTATCCTCGATCCAACCGGATCGCCTCTTGTTGCCTGGTTGGGAGTCTGCAGATAGCGGCCGCGCCGGGGCAAAATGAAGTCGGAGAGCTGCCTCCAATGCTGCCAGTAGCTCCAGCGGTCGGTGCGAAGGCCAACCAGGCGCCTGTCGACGTATTTTCGAAGGTCCTGGATTTCTTTTGCAGCCGAAGAACTTTGCCGTGAAGGGGTTATCGGTATGATATCGCCCATTAGTGTCCTTTAAAATCCACCACAGAGACACAGAGAGCACAGAGGGAAAACCCTTGAGACCAGGAGGATCGGGGAGCGGGAATTTCCGCTTCACGCTTCTTGCTTCCTGCTTCGCGTTCAGTCAATTGCTTTTCCTCTGTGTTCTCCGTGTCTCCGTGGTGAGTAGTTTTTATGCTCCCAAAAGCGTCTTGCCACCGCTCGCGGTTGTGTTCGCAGGCGTTTGCAGGCCCTGAGGGCCGGTCAAAATCGTCTGGCTCGCCCCGTACGCTGCAGCAGCAAGATTGCGCTGATTTGCCCCCGCGCCCTGGACGCCGCTATCCGGCAGACTCGGGGGTGGCGCTGGAGCTGGCGGAGGCGCTGGAACCGATGGTGCTGAACCGAAACACATAGCTTAAAATCTCCAATTTAGGGATTTAGGAATTCTTCAATTCTTCAATTCCTCAATTCCTCAATTCTTAATTCCTCAATTCTTCTGCCCACTTAGCCAATGCCTCAATTCCCCGATTCTCAAACGACAATAGGATACCGCGACGGACCGGGCGTTATCAAACGGCAACCAGAAGCGGCAACGAGAAGCGGTAACCAGAAACGGCAACCAGAAGCGGCAAAATGCAGGCAAGGAAAAAAAATTGCCCCTCTTCGTGAAAGTTCAGCGCAGCGGATCATAGTCAAACATTGCCTGCCCCGGACCTGATCCGTGGACCTGGTTTTGAGGCCCCTCGCCGAACGGATCATATTCAGTCAGGGCAAAGGCGGGTTTTGCCGCCCGAGCCGACCTCAATGATACCGGCCAGGCAAATGAGATCGCAAGTGAATCCGCCCGGTTTGGGCTGGGCAGCCCGCGCCGTTTCATGTCCGCCTTGGCCTCGATCTGAATTTTGCCGTCCACCCTGCCGACCGTCTCGGGGCCGATCAGGTCATTGTAGAGTTTCTGGTCCGCAGGAATGGCCCCGCCCTCTTTCAGCCAGTCCCGCATGAGTTTCCACATTTCGGCGCGTTTGTTGAGGCACCCCGGATCTGCCGATTCTCCGGCAAACCAGACGAGCTGCCAGGATCTCCCGAGAGTTCTGCCGGCCGAAACGATGCCGGTCCCGAATCCTGCATCGATAAAAACCGCGTCGGCCCCTTCCGAGTCCTCCAGGTTCGCAATAATACCGGCTACCTGGATATCGTTATCGTTTTTCGGGATGGTCCTTAAAATTTCGAACGCAAGCCCCTGGCGCAGTCCTATCACCAGTTCGTCGTCTCCTTCCCAGGCCGGGTCACAGGTGAGAATTTTCGGCGCAAATCCATATTGGTCCGGCCGAAGATGGCGCCCGAAAGCCGCATCCACATCGGCCACGCTTATGAACTGCCGGGCCGACATGGCCGGGAACATGCCGCGCACGCGGACTTTGACGAAATCGGAGTCAATTCCGTAGTCGCCGATCCATTCGTCGATCTGGCCACGGTTAACGAATACGCTGGTGCGCGAATCGATCTGCCTTGTATTCCAACGATGCCGCCTCTTGCCGTTGAAGCAGTCTTTAAACCGCCCGGTATTTCGCGTGGGGTTGCCGAACACACACCAGATAATCTGTGTGCCCTCGTCGGTAAGCGCCCCTTCCGAAACCTCCCAGACCACGTCGGGAATCGCGCTCGCTTCGTCAAATATCAAAAGGATGCGCTTGCCCTTGTTGTGAAGGCCCGCAAAAGCCTCGGTGTTTCGCTCGCTCCACGGCACCATGTCGATTCGCCAGGTCTTTCGATGCTCGGGACTAACCGAGAAAATGGCGGTTGCCGTCAGCTCGAACAACTGCGAGCCAAACCAGCAAAGCCGAAACCACTTGGCAAGCTCGGCCCAGGTTTTCGTCTTGAGCTGCGTCTCGGTGTTCGCAGTAACTACGCCTTTGGTGTCCTTAAACGTACTCATAGCCCACAGGATCAGCCATGCGACAAAAGCGGATTTGCCTATCCCGTGCCCGCTTGCTATTGCCTCGCGGATGATCACACCGGCCGCGTCGTCGTCGAAGCCGTCAGAATGGGCGTTTCCCCAGCAGCCGCCCTTGGTTTGAGTGGCGCTCTCGGCCGGGGCTCCCACCGCCCGAAGTTTTGCCCCGATCTCTTCGAGCTGCTCGCGCTGCCACTGGTCGGGACCATCAAAACCCTCAAGCTCCCCCTTGCCCCAACCAAACGCAAAGAGCACCCAGCCGTAAGGGTCCAAAGCATAGCCGGCAAGATCGGCTGCCAGTTTCTTATGATCGGTCCCGGCTTTCGCCGGGATGACAGGGATGACGTTTGCTCGCACGCTTTCGCGCCTCCTCGAGTTCAGTCATAAATTCGGCGATCCCGGAGATTGGCGCCTCGTGGCTCTCCTTGTACTTATCCGGCATGAGGCACTTTGCCGCGAAAATTATCGACCTTGTATCCGGCGGCACATGTTTGTGGACTATTTTTACAACAACAGGCGGGAATGTGAGGGGCTTTTTTCTATGCTGGCACTCACTTTGCTGACTGTGCCCGCTTTCTGATTTCTGTGATTGTGCCCGTTTTTGTGCCCGGAACGGAATTTAGATAGGCTTCTTGCCTCGATGCTGCAAGCTCCAAATCCCCTTCACTCACGATATTGTACCGATCAAAGATAGATCGGGTCTTGTGGCCGGAAATCATCATAGCTACGCGCTCGGGTATCCCTGCCCGGACCATGTTGCGAACTGCCGTTCTCCTGAGATCGTGAAAAAGTTTTCCGGGTACTCCCGTATTTCTGCAAGCTGTTTCCCAGGGACAGCAAAAAGCTGTGATCCTGTCTGTTCCGGCTGCGTTCATGAATGCATATTCGGTCAGCTTGCCGCTTTGTTTCCGGGCCTGCCACAGATCGACGAAGATGTCTTTCAGTTCTGTATCCAAATAGACGAGTCGGCCTTTCCCGTTTTTGGTTTCCCCGGTGTTTAGCCCTACAGTTCCCCTATCCAGATCGACTTCAGACCACTTCAAGCCCAGGATTTCCTCTTTCCTCCATCCTGTCTTATAGGCAAAGGTGACCATCGGTTTTAGATACGAGGGAAGGGCATCCCGGACAGCGATAAAGTCCCCATGTTCGAAGAAGCCTTTACGCGGATTGCCTTCTTTGAGCATCGGAATATGGGGCACGCGGTCAACTTTGGGCGGGCTGCATTGTGCGCCCAGGTTTAACATGCGTTTTAATGCCGCAAGTTCTCGATTGATCGTACCCTTTACCACTCCGTCATTTAGTCGGCCCTCGATATATTGGCGTATTTTTGAGGTATCAATGTCGATTACCCGCATCCCGCCGAAAAACTTCTTTAAGTTGGTCACCCGGATTTCAGCATGTCGCAGGCTCTTCTTTTCGTTTATCCGGTAATCAGAAAGGAAGTCTTTGGACAGGTCATCGAACGTGACGCGGTTAAGCTGGATGTTGGGGGTCTTCCCCTGCTTCACTTCCGTGATCCGCTTTGAAAGCTCCAGTTGCGCCGTATCGTAGTCTCCGCTCCGGGTGCTTTCCCGGTAGGGCTTGCCGCCCTTGTAATACTTGATCCAGTAGATGTTGCCGCGAAGGTAGATGGACCCATCGAGCCGCCCGTTCTGTTTTGTGTTTCTCGGAATCTCTTTCATGGCCTTACGCCTCCCTTCTCTGGTCGGCTTCCATTGCCTGACGGAAAATATCAACGGCGACACTGTTTATCGAGGTTACTTTCTTCAGTCTGATCGTTTCCGTTGCCGCCTTGTCCCTGAGCCAGTCCGCTAATTCATCCGGCATTCTAAATGTTATGGCCTTCATCGGTTCCCCCTTTGGGTTAGATTGAACTGTAGGTTCATTATAAGCATTGAACCAATGATGTCAACCACAAAATGAAGGGGAAATGAGAGCCAGTGGCAAATGTTTGCATTATTCTTGACCGCTCTATTTTTTGTGACAGACTAGGCATTCAGCCCGGAAAATCTAAAAGACCCCTCCGACCAAGAGAGGAAAGCACATGGAAGCGTTGAAGACCATATTATTCGTGATCGGGATTCCCTCTGCGGTATTCGGTCTCTACAAGATTTTCGACTATCTCATCGAAAAAAAGCTGGCCGATGAGAGCTTTTTGAAGAAAGTTGCAGCCAGAGTCCGTCCATCCGTTATTTTTGACCACAAGGGGAGTATCCTTATTGACCAGGGAGGCATGGCTTACATTGATTCCATCGAGGTAGTGGGCACCCAAAGAAAGCCGCTTTTCCCTGAAAAAATTATCGTAAGACCGCTTAAGCACATGGATCACGCCCCGATTTTGACCACCTTGGAATCCGATGGCTTCAACCAGATAGCATCTAGAGGCCCGAAATACGATTGGGTATACACTCTCTATTATTTCATGACTACCGCAGGCGAAGAAGAAAGAAAAATGAGCAGATTTCGACTCGAAATCATCACCTAAGATTGCCTGTTCCGAAACCGGCAAACCCTTTGCCAGTATGGGGTTGAGGTTATTTTTGCCGGGGAAAATCAATCGGATTCCGTGGCGGGACCCTAAAACGGATACGTCCATTTTTCGCCTCGTTTGCGGAGTTCGGAATTGAAAAATTCGATCTGACGGGCACTATAGAAGCCGGAGCGCTCTTCCTCTGTCAACCCGACGTTAATGCCTTCCTTATAAACATAGAGTCGAGCAAGGCCACCGATAAGATTTTCTCGGCGTTCTCGCTCTCGGCTCTTTTTGCGCACGCTGGCGTCATATATGACCGATCCGCAAAATACGACGGCACCGAAAGCTTGGATCGCCGCGAAGACGTTTTGGGCAGTCTGTGAGTCCATCTCTTATCCCCTTCAAAGTGTCTACTGTTCGCTGTGTTCGTCAGCCCGCACAAGGGGATAATTTATAGCGTTTGCCCTTTTATTACACGAAAAAGTCTTCGTCATCCCGGCCCACCCTGGCCATAGTGCGCCCCGAACCGAAACCGGGCCGATTTTGGGTTATTCTTTTTCGGTATTCTTGCCGCTTTTCACAAGATGGAAGGATGCCCTTTGCTCTCCCGGTGACAATTCAAACGGGCAAGGCTCTCCCGATTTTGGGTCCCATTCATGAACGTACTTCCGGGCGCACTTTTTACAGAATACCGGCTGGTAAAGCGCCAACTGTATTAACTCATGTCCGAGTTGAATGACGGCTTCCTTCTCTTCCTCCGTGGCGGCATCTTTACCTTTGTACTTGTCCCTAATTTCGTTAGAGATTAGCCGGACGCGCCATTTGTCGGTAGTCGCCAATCCCAGGTAATCGAGCGTTTGAGAAAGGACTTCGGGCATCTCTTCACCGCATTGATCACACACGACTTTTAACATGGTCTCCTCCAGGCCCGGCTCATCACCGGGCCGGTTCGTTTAAAGCCGTTTCTTGTGCTCGCCACGGTCGCAGAAGTAAAGATCATCTTCAGTGATCGTGTCGTCAGTTATGATCTGATCTTCTGTCAGGTTGTCCCATTCTTCACTGGTCAGGCATTCTGCGCAGACCACTTGCCCCTCAATATGGGCACCTCTTACCTCATCACTCTTAACGTATCCCATTCTATCATCCTTTCTGCCTGGCTCATCACAGAAGCGAAAAAAGAAGCGTCAAACACAAGACTCCCACGGCGTAGAGACCGCCCGGCCCTCACGGAAACTGGCATCTTGTACTTGACGCTCAAAGTCAATAACTGTGGCTCTACGTTTGGGTTTCCTGAAACATAACATCTACGAAGCGAGCAGGAAAGTAGACGATCAATACTCTATGTTGAATCATCCCATATTAATAGGGCATTTTGCCCCATATTTGTAGGCTATTTTGACCCATAATGCCGCTACAAATAAGGTGTTGAAGTACACCTATGGGTGTATTTATAGGGCATTTTGGCCCATATAATAATCCAACAAAGTTATCGTGTATGAGTGGGACGTGGTACTGTAGACCTTCCCGTGCATTGTGCATATGTCTCTCTTCCGTGATAGGACCCCTCTGGAAGGCCCGTAGAGGCACGATCTGCCGGTCGGACGTGTCTAAGGTCGTTCGGTAGAATGCCGGTCACGCGGGCCTGACGTTCAGGGCCTTAGCTTTTTTGCTGCTCCGCCCCTGGCCCACCTCAAACTCGACGGCCATATCCTTCTCGATAAGGCCATTGCGTGCCGCGCTCGAATCCGCCGCATGGAAGAAAATGTCGCCGTCTTCGTCGTGACGAATGACAAAGCCGTATCCTATCGAAGGGTCGAACCATTTGACCGTGCCGCTCTTAGTCTCCATTTCCGCCGCCCTGCCGTGTAGGAAATCTAATCCCAGCTTACTCGCCGACATTTTCCCCTCCATATTCGCCGCCCTGCCGGGCTGGAAATCTAATATTCTTCCGGTTCTCCTCGGAAAAGAACTGGACTAACGCCTTGCCGACCACGGGAGAGACTCCCCGGACTTCTGACAGGGCCTTGCCGTATAAGCGCAAAAACTCCCCGGCGACCCTCGGGGAACTGGCCATAAGAACCGGCCATAATTCCGGCTTCAAATACAGTGCTATCGCCTGCCCGCTTAGCCCTATTTCGCCTTGGATTCCTCTCGGCATAAACGTCTTGAGCAAATTCCCGGCAATCGATCCCGCTAAATCCTGACTGCCCCGGCTGGCGAGTTGATCGACCAGGGTCTTGCGAAGCTCGAATTGCGACTTCATGGCAGTCGATAGACGCCGCAGGGTCATGTCTCCGGTGATCCGGCCCGTGAGGCCCTCGGGGCGAAGCATTAAGCCGCTCTCGATGTCCTTGATAATCCGGGTCGTCTCCGCGTACCCTGCCGTCATTTCCTTGTAACCCTCGACCCCAGCGTTTAGACTGTCCGCCAGTTCGGATCGGAGTTGCGATAGAAACGCCTCGGCGGGAGTACCGCGCTTTACCTGAGAAACGTAGGTCCCCAGCCGCTTCTTTAGAGCGTCCAGACCTGCGGCGCTTGTGTCTTCCCAGTTTACGATGTCTGCCATCGCACGCTTGACCACGGCACGGCCCTGGATGATCGGGCTTGTACTGAAGTCGAGCTTATAGCCGCCAGTCTCCCCCTTGCCCTCGACGACCGATAGGCCGGTGTCCGGGTCGGTGACGATCCGCTGCTCGGGGGAAGTCTGCTTAAAGCCGATGTCAAATTTCTCGGGGGCCGAAAGCTCCTCCATTTTGTCATATAGGTTACTCTTGATATCCTCCAGGAGTCGCGGATCGGATCGTACCTTTTCGAGTTGTTCCACGTATGCCGCGCCCCGGCCTTCCTTGATCGTGCCGAGTGCCGTTTGGGCCTGCTCGACAATTTCCTCGGGCAGGATAGAACCACGCATAGCTTTGTCAAACGCCGTCTGGCTCTTGAATACATTAACGCCTTTGAGGTTCTCCCCGGAGCGCACCGCCTCGGCCATAGACTCCTCACCGGCCCCGGTGAGCTTTCCTAGAACCTGCCGACCACCCTTGCCCACAAGGCTTGCTGCCCCGCCGAGAACCTTTCCTGCCGCCTGTCCGCCGACTTCCCAGCTTGCGCCCTCGACGCCCGCCCCTGCCGCCCCGTAGTTTCCCTCTTCCCCCAGGGGGTTCGGGCCTATCAGGGCCTCTTTGAGCGTGGGCTCCACGGTTTTGCCGGTTGCGTGCGCAATGATTTTTTGCTTGATCCAGTTCATTAATTGATCGGCAGTGACGGCCCCGCCAGCGGCCCCGGCTATGGTCGGAACAGGACCGCCGACGACATCTCCCGGAGTAGCAAGAATCCCCCCGGTTATCATACCGGCCGCTCTTGCGGGTCCACGCATCCGCTCGACGCCCTCGGGAGTCATACTATCGAGGAGGTTATCGGAGATTTCCCCCGGTGAAAGTGCCTGTTCCTGACCGATCACACGACCGAAGTCATCGACCATCGCCGGGGCTTCGCCCTTGGGTCTTACCTGCTCCTGGACGGGCGACTCTACACCCCCGGCCTTAAAAGCCTTAGCGGCCCGTGCGTACCGACCCTCGACATTCGGGATTCCGGGTCGTTCAAAGGTCTGCATGAATAGGCGGGTTGCCTCGGGGACGGTCTTAGCGTTTCGTAATGCCTCTACCGCGCCATGCTCGGAACTGTTCAATTCCTGGTCTACAAATTCCAGTTGCGTTTTGAAGGACGGTTCCTGCTCGCCCTTGCTCGCTGCATACTGGAACAGGGCCTTTCTTCGGGTCCCCGTCCATTGTGCCAGACCAAAACCGCCGCCGCCGCCCTTGCCGTATTCAGTGACAACGGGCTTCATCCCGTCCGATTCGTAACTCAAATTCCCGGTAATCCCGGCCGCCTGCTCGGGGCTCCATCCCTGACCCCGGAAATGCCGCATCGCAACCTCGTGCGGATCGGTCTTTGCGAGGTAGTCGGCCACATCGGTATAGCTGGCCCCCTGCTGCATCACGCCATCGATATCATAGCCGTACTGCTGGCTTAAATACCGGGCGATACTTTCGTCGTCTGCGCCTTGCGCTCGTACTTTTTGAATGTCGTAAGCCATGTTACCAACCCCCGTCGAGGACAGGTTTTAAGTTTCTCTGGCCGGGCTGGGGCGCTCCTTGCGGTGTGCCTGACGTGTGCGTACCTCCCGCAGCGGGCTCCGGTTCCAAGGCGCTGATATAATCGGGGCCGAAGCGCTTTGACAGGATGCCTCGGGATTTCGGAGAAAGGATTTGCATCTGTCCAAATGCCCCCATGCCCTGATCGTATTTTTGACGGAGAGCCCCCAGCCGGGAAAACATAAGCTCATAGCCCTCGTTTATAGCGGCATCAAGCTGCTCGGGGCTTTGTGAAGAGTTGATTCTACCTCTCCATGCTTTGATTTCCTGGTCTGACGCTCCCGTGCCCTTAAAGACGGCTGCAAGCTCGGAAGAAACCGCGTCTATGTCCATGCCGAATTTAGTGGTTCGCGGGTCCCCGGTCTCTGTCTCCAGGAAATTTGCCACGGTATTCCACGCGCCCCAGCTACGGTTATCAAGCTGCTTCGCGGACTTCTCCAGGCTGTTCAAATGGCCTACCAGTGTATTTATCGAGGTCACATTCCTTGCATCCGGCCCTGACGTGAAGGACTTTCGGACGGCCGCACGGGTCGAATACGTCGCGGCATTGAAAGCCGGGTCCTCTTCCTGTGCCGCCTGGATAATCCCCTGCCAGTAAGGCGACCGTAAAGCAAAGCTGCTCGGATAAGGAATCTCCCCGGCCACGAGCTTTTTAGCAAGCCCCCGCTGCTCAGGGGTGTAGGTGCCCCCGGTCAAATTCATCTCGGGGTGATGGGTCGTTTGCAAAAGGTCATTCCATTCTTTAGCGTCCGGCTCTCGCCCGTGCTCTTGTATGAAAGCCGCCTTCGCCACGCTCTCCTGCATCGATGGGGTAGGCTGTCCCTCCCGCTTGATCCGCTCTGCCTCGAAACTGGCGGAAATGGGCAAGAAACCGCCTTGAAGTAGCTGCTGGCCACGCGGGTCGTTCTTCGGTAACTGCATACTCTCCCCGGTCGAAGGCTTGCGCCAAAGCTGCATATCCGGGGCCTGTGGGAGTTGCTGAATCTTCGCCCCCTCGGGAACCGTGCCCATTTTGCTCATTTCCCCGGTAGGCGAGAGCCCGTAAACGTCCTGAGTCGGCACATAGTATGTCTTGCCGTTAATAGTCCGGGTCTGGCGGGTCGGGTCCGGGGGCGTGCCGTCAGGGACTTGCTCATAACCTTGAGCTTGGAGCCCCTGGTCAAGTTTGCCCTTGTCCGCGTATTGTTTGACCATTTGCCCCAGGGCCGTCTGGCCGAATGCCTCGACCAAGTTCGGCAAAACCTGTGCCCACGGGTTGCGCCTCTGGATCACAGTGTTATCCGGGCGCTTGAATTGACTGACATTATCCATCTTGATTTTCCCTTCTGTTTTTCAACTTTGCCGGTATGATGCTATCGGGCACCTTGATTACACTTACGGCCTGCTTCACTCTGCCATCCTCCCGGACATCGAAGCTGACGGCGTCGCCCAGCACAAAAGGCGGTATGCCGTCGGTAAAACGGAAAAAAACATCCGGCCCGTTGGGAGTTGCAATTAGGCCGTGAAAATGTCTAGGATCAACCCACTTGATGTGCCCCACCTGCATTTCATCCTCCCGTTGGGACCAGGGTTAGCTGGTCTCCGATATGGCCTTGGTCACCGCCTTGACGCGCTCGTTCTTATCCTTGCCGACTGCCTTCTGTGCGGGTGTAGCACGGCCCGGCTTCATGGTTTTTGCCCCCTCTGGCTTCGCTTTAGGGGCCAGTTGCGCTGGGGGAACAGAGGTTTGAAAGTCTTTCAGGCTGAACCCCTCTTTTGGCGGCAAACCCGCCCCGTACGTATAGCCCTCAACCCGTTTCTCGTGGTCTTTCTGTTGTGTGACTGCCTTTTTTAAACCATCGTAACTCTTCATGGTGCAAACTCCTTCCTGTAAAAAGACATCGTTTCGATTATCGAGAGCTATTCCGCCCGGCCCTTTTTGGTCTGCTCGTGAGCCGATTTCATCGCCTCCATGATCTCCTCCGATACCGCGTTCGAGCCCTGCTTATAGCGAGTCGCCACGCGCCCGACATGGGCGGCCGCTGCCTCTGCTAATTGCGCGGGGGTCAGGTTTCCTGCTTGCCCTGCTTGGAGAATCCGGTAAGCCGTTGCATCTACAAAGCTCGCTGCATCCTCGTCGGGGCCAACGAGGGTATTTCTGGCGCTCGTGTATTCGGCAATACGCCTTGCTTCGTCTTCAGTCATTTTCAAATTTCCTTTCTTCCGTTAGATTGTTAGCTCGTCTTCTTTTTCGCGAATTCCCCCAGCGGCGTCGGCCCAGGCTGCATCCTGGTTACGGGTGTCGATTTTGTCACCGCGCCCACTTTCCCAGGGCTTTCCGTAGAATTATCATCGCTTCGCTCGATCTTGACTTTTCCTTTTCCCTTCATGACAAACCGCCTTTCCTCTATTTGTAGAAGTGTTTTGTTTAGTTCTTCCTGCAAGGCTTTAGACGCTATCGCATTTAAGCCGCCATACATCGTCCAGTCATATTCTACTACAAGTAGGTGGTCCGGCATACTACTTCCTTTCAAGTTCGGGAAATAGCGCCATGCAGCTATCTTCGTTTAGCTTCAACGTAAGCGTCCACTTATCGCCAAACTCGCACTCAAGGTTAATGACCACGATCTTGTTACCATCAACCCCGGATACCGTAGCATCAAGTATAACTCCATGATGTATGCCACACGAAGGACACGGCAAGAGTGAGGGATGCTGTAGACGTTGTGTCTGGAACTTATAATGGGACCATTCCATCTCTAATCCTCCCTTCTTGATGTTCGAGGCTTGGGTTTCTTGCTGTCCTTGAAAGCATCCGCAAGCAGGTTGCGAAGGACCGTAAGTTTACCTATCAAGTCGTCAACAACCTCTAACGATTCCTCGGCAAGACCTATCAATGGATCAGGAGACGGTGCCACAAACCGGGGCTCCGGGAGCCAACGCCTTGCAAAACGATCATATTGGCCGTAAGTAAAGAAATGGCCGCCCTGCTCGATGTAACGGCCGTCAGCGCTCTCGACTATACAAGCCTCTTTTCGATGGTTGAACTTTGGGATTGCTTTTACTGCCATGTGTTACCCTTTCCTTGTGTTGGAATGTTAATGTATAGGACCTCGCCCCTTATTCATGGTCCCCATCATCGTCTTGAGAAAGTTCCTTGCCGAGTTCCCTGGTGATCTGTTTAGCATCGATTTCATACGGCGCACCCATACCCATAATCTTGCCGTCGTTCGGGTCCGGGGTGAACGAAACCACGTATTGAACCGTCTCCTCCTCGACCTGCACCCGCTGCGGAGGGTAGTCGCCGCCACATTTCAGGGCTTCCTTCAGCCCGCCGAGCGCAATCTGAGCGTCCGGGTTTTCGCAAATTTCGGCCAGCCTCTCCGCTCTCCGGGGTCTGCCCATGCCGACGTATTGAAGCCAGTCGCTCATGGCCGCCGTTATCTCGGGGGCTTTCATAAGCTGGCTTCCGATCTCCCTGGCGGATTTCCGGGTCTCGCAGTCATACGCCTGAAGCGCCGATTCCGTTTGGCTCAAGCCGGAACTTTTAAGCTCCAGGAACTTCCTCTGCTTCGGGGTTAATGCCTGCACACTGGGCGGGACAGTGAGACGCACGAGCTTTTTCCGCGCCCGGTAGTACGCCGATAGACTCACCCCGATGTGCCGGGTAATCTCTTCCGGGCTCTTGCCCTCTTCCTCCAGTTTTTTAAGTTCCCACAGATTAATTTTGGACATGCGCTGCTTTCCTCTCTGCCGGGAAGGCCCGGTCGTATCTCTTTTCAATCTCCCCCAGGTACTTTTCCAATAACGAGAATGTGACGTACTGTGCGGCCGTCCTGGACCCTGCAAAGATGAAGGGCACCCGATACCTGACCTGGAAGGCAAAGATGCTCTGTAGGGCACTGTGGGCACTCATATCGCTTCGATACCGGCCCTTGCTCACGTCCTCCAGGCTGGCCTCGACTACTACCGCCGCCAGTTCATAGTATCTGAGCTTGCCAAGCTCCCGCTCGAACCGCTCCCGGTTGCCGTTCATGAGGCACGCGATCAGGTCGTTTAGTTCCTTGCGCTCGATTGCCACCCGGTCCTCGAAGCCCGGTAAGCTGTAATCTCCTGCCGGAAGCGTGGCCCGCTCGGTTTCCGCCTGGAAGCCGGAAAAATCGAAAAATGCCTGCTCCCTTGTATCGATGATGATCTTCATGTCTTGCCTCGTAGTTGCCCGTCCGGGTCGGGTCTTTCCCCACCCATGTTGCCGGTCGGGGGTACAAACCGATTGGACCCCTTTCCATTCGTCCGGGAGGGGTGAAGATAGCGTTATGCTCGCCCCCAGCCTCAATCGCCGAAACCGTTCAAAAGGGTCAAAAGTTCACAAAGGTCCTTCGCCGTCATCCTCGCCCCTGAAAGCCCCGTCCAAAGCCACCCTCGGCCCGCAAACGGGTTCTTAACCCGAAGGCCAAGGCCCCCAAGCTGCTGGAATGATACGAGTAATCGGCATCGGGGTTGCTCACTTGTAACCCGCTTGTAGCTCTGCGCCCTCTTGCCCATCTCCATGCTCTACACATAGCGGGCCTCGTGTCGCCCTGGTAAAGCATCGAGGTCTTTGGCCTGGAAGTACAGCTTACCCCTCGGAGTGAACCGAATGAAGGGAACATCCCCAGCCCATACGCGCTCTCTCAGCGTCCACACCCCCAGGCCGGTGTATTCGCTGGCCTGCTTTAGCGTAAGGAGCATTGGATTAGCAATCCGCTGCACCTTTTCCGGCCCTTGTCCCGTAAGGGTTTCCGGGGCTATGTGCCCAGGATTGTGCTCACAATCTTGCTCCATTTGCGCCGCCATTGGTTCTTGTCCTCGCTTCCGATCACGGTTCATCTTCAACATCACGCAAACCCTTTGCTAGAGCAACTCCGGGGGGGGGCAGAATCGGACGGGACCCCTTTGGGAATGGACCCCAGGGCACCCCCGGCCCAAGCCCCGTAAGGCTTTGCGGGTCCCCTTGCATATACCCCCGCCTGCGACTCCAGCTTTGCCGGGAAGTTCAAGCGCCGCACCCGCCGCTCTGAAAATCCATATAGGGTCCCTTTTCCCATCCCTGGCTCCATACGTTGCTCCGCCTCTCCCCATCACCAAATGAGCCCCTTCCCGTAATAGAGGCCGTCTCTAAATCCATTTTCCCGCTCTTTTCGTTCGCGTACGGGATATTCTGCCGCCGCGCAGTTATCGAGTTCGCACCGCAGCATATCGATATCCTTGGCCGTTCTCATCGCGAGCTTTTTGGCCTTGGAGGATTTGTTATAGGACACCCCTACCAGGAAGAGGTCATGGAGTAGGGCCTGTAATCTTTGGCCTATCCGCTCATGGTCTTCGAATGTCATGCCTTTCTTTTCGGATTTTCTACACGGTCCCATCTTCGGTCCCCCCTTCAGCTTCGAGTCTCTGCTGTCTCCGATGTTCTTCGAGTTCCTTCAGCCACTCCGGTTTACCGGCACTCTGGCCGCCCTGGTTGGAATAGTTGCCGTCTATCACTTTCGAGAAGTTAGCCGCCTTGATTAACCAGGGCAGATTGGCCATGAAGTCGTTTTTGCGTCCCATCAGGAAGTCCGATTTCTTCACCCGCGTAAAAAAGCCCTCCCACCATTTCAAGTCCCGGCACTCTGCCTTCGAGTTCCATCTGCCCCGCAGGCTCTTTTGACGCTCTGCACCCCAATCGACTATTTTCGGCAGTTCCGGGAGCATCCGGTGATAAAGGTCCACTATCTCGGAATGAGGACATCTGCATCCATTGGAGTCTGAGGAAAGCTCCTCAGACGAGAACGCCGTAAGGCGTTCTTTCTTTTTGTCTTTGCTCTTGCTGTCTTTCTTTATGTCTTTTATGGGTGCAAAGGTTTGCACTACTAAACCGCCATTCTTTGCACTACTAAAAGTGCCATTCTTTGCACTACTAACATTTCTTTGCACTACTAAATCCGCAGATTTTATCTGGGTATTACTGAGTGATTCCGGCTGGTTACTAGATGCATTCACATTTCCTTGCACTACTAAATCCGAACATTTTACATTTGAAGCATATGATTCTTTTAGTTGTTTCAATAACTTACGGTATTGGGGTGATTTTTCTTCCGGTTTCCAGATCGAATAATCTTCCTGGATAGCGATAATATTGGGTTTGTTCTTAATCCCTCGGCCTCTTCGCCTCTTCACGGTTATCATGCGCTTGGCTTCGAGGTTCGAGACGGCATATTCAACGGTCCGCAAGCTCAAATTTGTAAGCTCCGCCAACCGTGAGTAAGAGATTTCGGCCTCTTTTTTGTTCCACCCATAGGTGAGACGACCAATAGCGAATACGACCAGAGCATCGGCCCCACGAAGGCCAGAACGCAACATAGCGTCGTAGATTTCGTTCGGGGTTAGCGTAAACCCTTTTTTAAGTGGCGGGTTCGCCATTATTTGCACTCTCCGCCATGATCCAGGACGGTAAAGGCCAACTCGAACAGCTTCCGGTCGCAGTCCTTGGCCCCGTTCAAGCGGTCTTTAAGGCGCTGGACGGCACGTTTAACAGTGCGACTGCTCAACCTTGTGAGTTGCTCCAGCCCCGAAATGGTTACGTCGTCCGGCGTTTTGTCGGAACCGTAGGCGAGACGGATAATAGCTGTTAGGACCTGGCCCTCAGATCCACCGGGGGCAGAACGTCCCAAAACATCGAGGATTTCGTTCGGGATATACAGAAACCCATCTTCGGCCAGATCGCTCGGGTATTTGTTGATCGTAGGTATGCGCTTGACATTTCTACCGGCTTCGATCATGATATCTCCTATCGTTTTGGTTTTGTTTTTTGCTGTTGCCCCGGTCGCCGCCGGGGTTTTTTTTGCCCCGAGTTCACCCCATTCCCCACGAGCCCATCGTTTTGCTACTCTGCGGCGCTGGCCGCGACCATTTCCACGAACTTATCGACGCGGAGAAAGACACGACCTCCAATTTTGCAGAAAAGCCCGCGATGTTTGCGGTCTCTTGCCCAGGTCCGAAAAGTCTCCAACCTTATCGGACAGTCGGGAAGCTCTTCGCCCACTTTCGAAATCCGTACTAAATTTTTCATGGCCCTTCGATGTTCCACCCATTGCTGATTCATCACCCCATCTCCTTTCAAGCCCGCAGTTAAAGCCACGCCCCTTGCGACCCAGCGCGACGCCCACCTGGATTACAAGCCTCTGTAAAGGCGAATATGGCCCGGTTTAGATTGACAAGTAGGGAAGAAAAGATTTAAATGGCAGGTAAGGTCGAACTGGCAAAGTTACCGACCTGCCGTACAAAGGGGCCTGCGCCTGCAAAACGTAGGTCCTTTGTCTTTTCCCCGTGTTCTTATCGTTCGCGCATAGTATAGTAAAAACTTTCCCGCAAAATGTGACTTTCTACAAAAGTGTAATAAAAGCGGTAGCTTATAAGCAGATGGAAAGCGTAGGCCCTAGTCTTTTCGGGGGCGAGTATCGGTGATCGGTAGCCCGGAGCCTGCCCGGCGATGACATCCAGACGACGACCTGGACGATGACGACGACCTGCAAATGGTCGCCCCTGCTATGTGTCCAGGTGTACCCAAGGTGTGCCCAAACCATCTCGAAAAACCTAAAATAAACCATCTCCATGCTACTCCATCCAACATAAGAAAAGAGCCGAAACCCTTATGTGGCGGGGATTCCGGCTCTGTGCTTAGGTTTTAAGGTTTGACCAAAAATGGTCTATTTTTACAACAACGTGCCTATCCACTGTGATGGTTTCGCCTGTTAGAGGGTCAAGTTCTTCGACCTTTCGCAGTTCCTCGGTTTTCTCCTCATAGAAGTAGCCTTCGATCCGCTTAAAGAGGCTTTGCTCCGTGCGTTCGGACATATTCTCAATGTGTTTTGCCTTCCGTGCCATTTTTTCTCCAAAAGCATTACCTCAGGTGGGCAGTTTCTCTAACCTGCTAATCGTGATAGTACAGATCAATAGGCGGAGGACCGCTATAGAGGATCTTTGGCGCGAATCCCCTTTTGAGCGTGATTGTGTAGGCGCACCCCGAGCACTCGTAGACCCGACCCTTCTCGTAAATCTCCAGTAAGTCGAGTTCATTACTGCAGTGTTGACACTTCATGTCATGGCCTCCTTACCATAGAAACGAATTAACCGATTACTAATTGAAGGATTGAGGAATTTAAGAAATTGACGAATTAAATCCCTAACTCCCTCAATCCCGCAATTCCTCAATTCCTCAATCCCTCAATCCCTCAATCTGAACTTCCCCGCTTTTTTGGAGAGGGAGTTAAGCAAGTTAAGCTGCCATGAGCAGCGCCTCAAATCCCATCCTTGAGCCGGAGGCGGAAAGGCGGCCATCCTCTCGCCCTCGGCCTGAATCCCCAAGAGCACGTCGAAGGAGGTAGAGTCAAGGCTGCGAAGCACCCGAAGGGCGCCGGCCTTGACGCTGACTCCGGACGTGCTACTCTCAAATAAGGCCTGCGGCTGCCTTGGCCTCGAACTCGACCGGACTGAAATAGCCCAGGGTGGAATGGCGCCGCTTTCGGTTGTACCAGCTCTCGATATAATAAAAGATGTCGGCCCTGGCCTCCAATCTTGTCCGATATCGCTTACCCTCTAGCCACTCTCTTTTCAGAGTCGAGAAGAAGCTTTCCACAACGGCATTGTCCCAGCAATTGGCTCTTCTGCTCATTGAACAACCGATACCCGAAGCCTCCAGCAGGGCCTGGTACTCTCTACTTGCATACTGGCTTCCGCGATCCGAGTGATGCAGCATGCCTTCTAAAGGCTTTCTCTGTCCTAGTGCCATTAAAAGCGCATCCAGCACCAATTGGTTTTCCATTCTGTCTTTCATCGACCAACCGATTATTTTTCGAGAGAATAGATCAAGGATCACTGCCAAGTACAGCCACCCCTCATGCGTCCAGATATATGTAATATCAGCAGCCCAGGACGTGTTTGGAGAGGCGGCAGCAAAGGAACGGTTCAATCGGTTCTCGTGAACCGGCAGGTGGTGACTTGAATCCGTTGTCGCCTTGAACTTCCTCTTGTGCCGGGCCTGGATTCCTCTCTGTTTCATCAGCCTGGCCACACGGTTTTTTCCGCACCGTATTCCGCGGCCGCAAAGTTCTGCATGGATACGGGGGCTGCCATAAGTTTTTCTACTCTCTACGTGGACGGCCTTTATGTGAGTGACAAGCCTCACATTTTCCTTCTCCCGGTTGCTCCCGGGATTTCTTCTCCAGACATAATACCCGCTTGCCGATACTTTGAGCACGCGGCACATGGATGCAACACTATGTTGCCCCCGATGATCTTCAATGAAACGGTACCTTACTGAGGGGCATTGCTGAAGATACCGACCGCTTTTTTTAAGATTTCCACCTCCTCTTTGAGGCGGGCATTTTCCCTCTTAAGCAAGGCCATTTCCTCATCCTGCGGATTTCCCTTCCCCGGAAACGGCCTTTCGGGGTTGGCATTGATCTTTTTTTGCCATAACTTAAGCGAACTCAAATCAATGCCCAGCTCACGAGCAACCTGCGACCGGTTGCCACTCTTCTCCGCCATTGCCACAGCTTCTCGTTTGAACTCCTCGGGATAGGTCTTTCTGGTCCTGGACATTTCGCACCTCCACTGATTGTCTCATAACACAGGTGCTTAACTTCCTGTCCAGTTTTTCGGGTAAAGATCAATCCCTCAATCCCGCAATTCCTCAATCCCTCAATTCCTCAATTCCTCAATTTCTCAATTCCTCAATTTCTCGAATAGGATACATCGCGGCGTGCGCAGTTATCAAACGGCAACCAGAAACGGCAACCAGAAGTGGTAACGAGAAACGGCAACCAGAAGCGGCAAAAAGCAGAAAAAAGAAAACTTTTTTGCTCATATTGTTTTCGCAAACATTGAGGTTCGAATGCTCAAGTCACCGAAATGTAACAATAATTATACAATAATGGTCTCCTCTGCGTGCTCTTCGTCTCTGCGGTGAACGGGTGCTATTTCGCATGGGGCGGACCGACTATCCGCAAAACAGCGCTTGAAACCGCTGCCTGGGAAAAGCTATAATCAACGCGCGTTAAAGCGTTCAAGTTGACCTTGACAAAAACGGATTTGATTGTAGCGTGAGGCATTCTTTTCATCTTTATTCTTAAGCCCAAAAGATTCGACGGCGGGGATGGGACGTAAGGGGCATATTTACAATGGAAAGTTGCGGAGTACAGGTACCAATCACAGTAGTTGTAGCAGAAGATGATGAAGACGACAGGCTTTTAATAGAGGAAGCCTTCCGCTCCAATTGTCAATGTTTAACTCTGCATTTTACACACGATGGAGTAGAGCTTCTGGAGTATTTAACGAAAGCTGAAGTATCAAAGCCATGCCTTATCTTAATCGACCTGAATATGCCAAAGATGGGCGGTATTGAAGCGGTGGAAAAAATCAAATCAAATGATAGGTTGAAAGACATCCCAATCATCGTTCTAACAACATCAGATGATGAAGATACTATAGCGAAGAGCTATTGTTCAGGAGTAAATTCGTACATTCGAAAACCGATGTCGTTTAGTCAATTGGAACATATAGTGAACGTAATCGGTCAATATTGGTGTGAAGTTGTATTACTGCCAGGCAAACGTGGATGTGACACGTAAGTAGATTTATGTATTTAGGAATTTAAGAATTTAGGGATTTAATTCTTTAATTTCTCAATTATTATCTCAATTCCTAAATGCGTTTTCAATCCCTCAATTCCTCAATCCCTCAATCCCTCAATCCCTCAATCCCTCAATCCATTTTTGATACCTGATACTATGCAAATTGATTCTGTTTTACAGGTAGCCTGATTATGAATGTCGAGCCTTTTCCCGGCTCGCTCTCGGCCCTGATGTTTCCCCCATGGCGCTCAACGATCTTGCGGCATATGGAAAGCCCCATTCCGGTACCTTCATATTCAATGTGCTTATGTAATCTCTGGAAGGGCTTGAAAATACGTTCGGCAAACTGCCGGTCAAACCCGATACCGTTATCTTCTACAAGAATCTCACATATCCCCTTCCTGTCAAGTTTGCCATAAACCTTTATATGAGGAATCTCGCCGCTATGGAATTTCAGAGCGTTACCAATCAGATTCTGAAAGAGCAATAACATCTGGCTTTCATCAGCCTCAATGGCAGGCATGTTTTCAATTTCGATTTGGCAACCTGTTTCTTCAGCGCTTGATTCGAGAACATCCACAGCCTCCCGCACTATTTTGACGAGGTCTATTTCTTCAAATGGTTTGGGTTTTGTAGCTGCACTGGAGAACAGGCGCAAGTCACGCAATAGTTGCCGCATCCGACTCGCCGAATTGGAGATCTTATCGAGATATTCCTGGCTGGTGCTGTCCGAAACCGGGACGTATCTTTTTTTAGCCATGTCACAAAACGTTTGTATCTTGCGCAGGGGTTCCTGGAGATCGTGAGATGCGACAAAAGCAAATTCCTGTAATTCCTGATTAAGGAGTTCAAGTCTTTCTGTATAGGCTCTGAACCGGTCCTCGGCTGCCTTCTTTTTTGTAATATCGGTGATAACCCCTATAGAGCTGACAGGAAGGCCACTTTCATCCCGCAAGAGAGCTGCGTACACTTCAACCCACTTCACAGACTCATCTTTGCAGATATATCTTTTGCGGTTGAAGTGCTCGCGTTTTTCACCAAGAAGTACCTGTTCAAATAGTCTTATATCTTCGGCACGGTCCTCCGGATGAGTAAGATCGCTAAAATTCATCTCCAGAAGTTCGTAATCGCTATAGCCGGTAATTTCGCAGAACTTCTGGTTGACTCGCTGAAATCGATTTTTTCGTAAGTCCAACTCAGCTTGCCCGACTGCGGACAAATCAAAAGCCGCGCGAATACGTTCCTCACTTTTCTGCAACTGAGCAGTTCCGTCCCGGACGCGCAATTCCAACTTGTCACGCGACCGGTAAAGTTCTTCCTCTATTTGCTTGGCCTCGGTGATGTCACGGGGAATAGTCGAGGCTCCTATAATCTTTCCCGATGTGTCCCTGATCGGAGAGACAGAGAGGGAAACCTGGATCACTTCACCATCTTTTCTTCTGCGGCGGGTTTCATAGTGATCAACTACCTCCGAGCGGCTAATCTTTTCAAGAATCTCAGGAAGTTCATCATGAATACCTTCCGGGAGCAAAATGGAGACGGACTGGCCGATAGCCTCTTCGGCAGTATATCCATAGATTTTTTCTGCAGCACGGTTCCAGGAAATAATTTTTCCATTCAGAGTCTTGCCGATAATTGCATCATCAGACGATTCTACGATTGCTGCCAGGTGGGCCGCATTTTCCTCCAGCCGCTTGCGTTCGGTGATATCCCAGATGATGCCGTTCATCCTGGCCGGCCGGCCATTATCATCACGGACCACCCTGCCGCGCGAAGCCAAGTAATGGATGCTGTTATCCGGATGGACCACACGATACTCTGCGTCGTAAAACCCATCGTGTTCAATAGCTCGGGCGAGGGCCTCAATGGTTGCGGGGCGGTCGTCAGGATGGATTACGTTTAAGACCTCATCTGCCGTTCCGGTGAATTCCGCCGGGTTGATGCCAAGAAGACGGCAGACCTGATCGTCAAACCAGCGTCTGTTTTCGATTATGTCCCAGCGCCACACCCCCATATGCGAAGACCGCAGTGCAAAATCGAGCCGGGACTTATTCTCTCGCAGTTCTTCCTCAACCCGCTTGCGCTCGGTTATGTCGCGGACCACGCTGATCAAGGTGCGCGTGCCCTCGATTGTCTCGCCCCGAGAACTGACCTCCACCGGGAATACGCTGCCGTCACTTCGCCGGTGAACAGTCTCGAAGAGAAGGCCCCGGCTTTCCGCTTCTTCCATTTGCACGATAGTCAGCATCCTGGTATCGGGCGCCCGCAGGTCGTGGATCGTCATCGTCAGCAAGGTTTCATAGCTGTATCCATAAGCTTTGACAGCAGCCGCGTTTGCCTCCAGGATGCGGCCGTCGTCACGCCGCATAAATAAAATAATGTCGCGGCCATGGCCGGCTAACAGTGCATAGCGCCGCAGGACCTCCTCCTCCTGCCTGCGCTTTGTGATGTCGCGGATGAGCCACCGCAAACTGACATCGTCATGCCCCGAGACTTGAACTTTAGCGATGCTTATCGATGCCCAGAAAACCTTCCCTTTCCAGGGTTGGAAACGAAGCTCCCAATCTCTTACAGCTTCAAGAGCACCCATCTCGTTTAAACGCCTATAAAAAGCTGTCTTATCCCGTTTGTTCACGAAAAGAGCCAATGGCTGTCCGACGATGAAGTCTCGTGCGGAATTAAAGAGTTCCGCGGCCGCGAGGTTCGCCTGCTCTATAACCCCATGAAGATCGGTTACGACATATCCGTCGGGAGCATCCTCAAAAAGCTCGACATACCTCTGATGTTCCTGCTGCACCTTTCCAGAGGCTTCAGCAAGCTCGTCCCTTTGCGCATCGACCTCTTCATGAGCAGCGCGAAGCTCTTCCATCGCACTGGCGAGATCATCCAATGCACCCTTTAACAACAGATCTTTCTCGGGGAGCAAAAGTACCTGCGAACTACCTCGAAGCATTTCCAATACTGAGTCGACTTTATGCTCGGCCAGAGAGTAGCGGCTATCGGGTTTCATGGCGCCCTCCGGTTTGGGACATATGGTTAAAGGTGCAGTGCACTCTGAGTCTTAACCACCTGGCCTCAAAGGGCTGTATAGCTAGAGTTCGCGAAGAGCGGCGTTACTAAATAGATTGGGAGCCTTATCCTTTAAACCAAGTTAACATTTCCATGCATCACAAACAAGATATCTACTAAAATAGTAGATATTATCCGGGTTTCATCGAGGGGGCCAGTGCCCACATTATTCCAGGGGAAGGTTAGTCCAGCATGATTCTCATATCCATGGAAAATATTGCCGGTTCAAGCTGGCCTGGCGGTCAGGACATTCACATAGCCATGGTATTTACATTACTAATGATTATTGTTTCACTGACTCATCCAATTATCGTACGAGCCAACTCTTAACAAGGGATTTCATTATCTTGACCCATTCATCGAAGGTCGCCGGTTTGGTGATGAATGACTCCGCACCCTCCTTCATTGTGAAAGCGATATCCTTTTCATTTTGAGATGTGGTCAGAATAATTATCGGAATATTTTGGAGAGCGGGGTCGGCTTTGATTTCGACAAGGGCTTCGCGGCCATCCTTTCGCGGCATGTTCAGATCGAGCAAGATCAGTTGGGGCAGTTCCCCGGGACTGGAACGGGCACGCTCCAGAAGATAGTTCATGAGTTCGATACCATTCTCAACGCACGAAAAAGCAGCTCCGGCCCCGCTTTCTGCAAAAGCTTCCGTAGCGAGCAGGCAGTCCTCTGCATCGTCGTCAGCCATCAAAACCGCCTGTTGATGATCTCCCGCCACTACATACCCTCCCACCTGCCTTGTTTTACGGGCAGCCTGATTATGAATGTCGAGCCTTTCCCCGGCTCACTCTCGGCCCGGATAGTCCCCCCATGCCGCTCGACTATTTTGCGGCAAATGGAAAGCCCCATGCCGGTTCCGTCATATTCGCCGCGGCCGTGCAATCTCTGGAAAGGCTTGAAAATACGTTCGGCAAACTTTGGGTCAAACCCGATGCCGTTGTCTTTTACAAAGATCTCACATATCCCCTTCCTGTCAAGTTTACCATAAACCTTGATGCGGGGGGTCTCGCCGCCGTGGAATTTCAGGGCATTACTAATCAGATTTTGAAAGAGCCGCAGCATTTGGCTTTCATCCGCCTCTATGGACGGCATGTTTTCGATGTCGACCAGAGCGCCTGTATTTTTGACTGTATCTTCAAAGACATCCACCGCCTCGCGCACAATTTTGACCAGGTCTATTTTTTCTGATGGCTCAGGTTTCGTAGCTACCTGCGAGAATTGGAGCAAGTCGCTCAGAAGTTGCCGCATGCGCGACGCAGACTTGATGACCCGATCCAGGTAATCTTTGCTGGTACTGTCTAAAACCGGGGCGCATCTTTTTACGGTCATGTCGCAGAAAGTATGTATCTTGCGCAGGGGCTCCTGAAGATCGTGGGCGGCGACAAAAGCAAATTCCTGAAGCTCGGCATTTACCAGCTCCAGTCTTGCCGTATAGACCTTGAGTGCTTCTTCCGACCGCCTGCGCTCGATGGTGCTGCGCATGGATGCTATCCCGTACGCAAGGTTTTCCGAAAGACTTTTCAGGAAACGCACCTCTCGTTCGTCGAAAGCATCCGGCTCAGGAGCATAGATCGTAAGCGCGCCCGTGGTCTTCCCCTCGACGGCAAGCGGAAGCGCGATTGAGGAAGCAAAGCCCCTCTGATAGGCGTCCATCCGCCAGGGTTCGAAGAGCGGGTTTTGGGAAGCATTTTTCGAGACACAAGTCTCCCCTGTTCGAATCGCGGTTCCGGTCGGCCCCATCCCTCTTTCCTCGTCGGCCCAGGTGATGCGTGCCTTATCGAGATATCCGTCGTCGTACCCGTCATGTGCAACGGGGCGAACCGTTTTCTTCTCGTCATGTTCCGCAAACCCGACCCAAGCCATGCGGTATCCGCCGACTTCGACCACGATCCGGCAGATGTGATGGAGAAGTTCACTTTCCTCTGCTTGCCGTATCACCGCCTGGTTGCACTCACTGAGCGTCCTGTATGCCCTGTCGGCCTTCCACAATCTTTCCTCGACAATTTTTCTTGAGGTAATATCCCGGTTTACTTCGAGGAATCCCGCCGGCTTGCCGTCCTCACCCAGCCTCAAAGCCCACCGGCTCTCGACAACTAATTCTTTCCCCAGGGAAGTGGTCTGTCTCAACTCTCCGGCCCACTGACCCTTGTCGATAACCTGGCTCACGACATGTTCGAGAGATTCCGGAAACCTCGTCTGCAGGAATTCACAGGCTGCATTTCCGATAGCCTGTTCCCTGGTAAACCCGTACAAATCTTCTGCCCCTTTGCTCCAGAAACTGACCACGTCGGCGGAATCCACTGCGAAAATAGCATCGTGCGACAGATCGAGAAGTGCAGCCTGCTTCCTCAAATCCTCGTTGGCGCCGACAAGTTCGGCGGTGCGTTCGCGCACACGCAATTCCAATTCATCATGTGCCTTGCGAAGCTCTTCTTCCGCCCGCTTGCGCTCGGTGATGTCGCGATGTTGCCACATTCGGCCGCGTGGCTTCCCATCAACCAGAATTGGAACATAATCTCTCAACAGCACCCGCCCGTTGCGCATGAGGACCTCTTCGTCCTCGATGCGCTGTCCCAGCGAGAGAATTTGTTGGATGTGATCTGAATATGCTTCGGGCTCAGCATAAGCAGGCAACACTTTCTGCAACATTTCCTTAGCCGTCAATCCGATCAAATCTGATGGAGCTTCAGCGATATCAAACAGGTCACAAAAGTTTTGATTTGCAAACTCGATTCGATCGTCTTCGGTTACAACCAAAATGCCGACAAAGATGTTGGATAAAATTTCATGAAAGCGCTGCATGGTGGTTCGGAGGGTCTCTTCCGCTTGCTTACGCTCGGTTACGTCTTCGAAAACAGTGACGAATTGCCCTCGCGTAGGTGAAGAGACCGAAATATGAAAATAACGCTCCATGGGTTGGAAGTAAGTCTCGAAATAATACGGTTCGCCGGAATTCGCTGTCTTTGCATACACTTCCAGGTAGGGCGCACTGCCTGTGCCGTACAATATACTGGCGAGCTGTCCGCGGCATTTTTCCATTGCAAGGCCGGTGTGTTTTTCAAAGGCAGGATTGACAGTCAAGATACGGTAATCTGTGGCGGTTCCGCTCTCGTCATAAACCACCTCGTGTAGAACTACTCCCTCGGTCATGTTCTCAAATAGAGAGCGAAACCTGGCCTCACTCTCCCGCAAGGCATCCTCGGCCCGCTTGCGCTCGGTGATGTCAGTCAGGAACGAGTAATAATACTGCGGTACTCCATCCGAATCTGCCACAAGGTGGACCAGAAGTTCAACTGGCACCCGTCTACCGTCTTTCCTGATATATTCCTTCTCATACCGCGCAGGCTTGCCAGTAAGATGTAATTCTTCCAGTTTTTGCCGCTCGATTGGCAGCCATTCAGGAGGAGTTAGGGCAATTGCCCAATTAATTGCCTGAAGCTCGTCACTGCTGTATCCGGTGAGGCGCTCAAACGCGCTGTTGATCAGCCCGAGACTCCCATCAGGATATCCCACCCCAAACGGTTGAGAGCCGGATTCAATAATATTGGCCAGGAATTCGTTCTTCCGTTGGATCTCGCGTAATGCCTCATGGGTGCGTCGCTTCTCGGTTACATCATGGAAGACAAGCACCACACCTAAAACTCCACCCTCTTTATCTCTTATCGGAGCCGCGCTGTCCTCGATAGGAATCTCCCGCCCGTCACGGGTTATCAGTGAGGTATGGTTGGCGAGATTAACTATATTGCCTTCGTGCAGGACCCGTTCAACGATGTTCTCAGCGGGTTTGCGCGTCCTCTCGTTAATGATCTTGAAAACTTTCTGGATTGGTTGTCCCAATGCTTCTTCGAGTTGCCATCCTGTCAGTTCGATGCCAACAGGATTAAGGAAGGTCACCAAGCCGGAGGCGTCCGTGGAGATCACGGCGTCGCCGATGCTGCCGAGCGTAACCCGGAACCTTTCCTCGCTCTCTTGAAGCGCTTGCTGTCCACGCACGATGCTCCTGCCCGAGAGAAAATAAATAACACCTTTTGTGAGGGCCAGGAGGATGATAAGAGCGATGACGGTGGCTCCGGCTTTTTCCTGGGCCGTGATAAGCCTTGAATCGCTGATGTCCTTCAGGCGATCGGTGTCCTCGGAGATAAATCTGACCCTCATCCAGATTTGGGAGGCGAGTACGTTTCTGCGCTCCCTTTCGATGTCTTCTGGAACTCCCTGTCCCGTGGCGAACATCTGGTCGATAAGAGGTCCAAGTTCGCGGTTGTTTCTTTGCAGTTGCCTGATGAGAGTTTCCTCGCGAGGAGCCCGGGAAGCCGCTTTACTCAACAGATCATCCAGGGACCCGAGCGTACTTCTGACCTGGCGAATATCGCTTTGGTCCGATCCCTCCTTGAGATATGCCGTTAAAATATTCAGGGCACGTGTCTTTCGGATGATCTGATCGTATATCCTGCTGCGTGCGAACTCGGTATTCATGCCATGGAGGATCGCCAGGGCAATCAAGGCGAATACTACTGAGACCGCAAAGGATGAGACGATGCTTAGCAGGATTCTGGTTTGTATTTTCATAAGTTTACCTGAAGATCGTGACAACTCTGGGATCGATTTCATCCAGAGCGTCCGTGTAAAGAAAGTTCAGAACATCGGGCGGGTCCCCGGTCTTTCCGTCTCTCTCCATTTTCCACTTCGCATAATTCTTTAGAGAAGCGATTATCGACTGGCTGAATGAGACATCGAGAATGGTTTGATTCCATGACTGACGTATGTAAACGGGGCTGAAACCCCATTTTTTGGAAATGATGTCCTTTGTCTCATCCTCGTTTGTCCGGGCAAAATCTTCAGCCATCATAAGGGCCTTCAGCAAACGCTTTATCGCCTCCGGGGACTTGGTGGTGCTTTCCCGGGTAACCAGGAGCCATTGATAGCCAAGGTTGTTCTGAGTGTCCCAGGAGACCGCATTTTCTCCCAACTGCTCCTTTGCGGCGAAGGCAAATATTTCAAAAGCCGATACGGCATCCACATCGCCGGCGACGACAGCCTCCGCTTGTCTTGCGGCAGGAATGCTCACAGCCGTCACGTCGTTCGGCGAAAGGTGGTTTGTCAGCAGGAAAGAGTAAAGAAAGTAATCGCTGACGGTACTTGGGGTGAAGCCGATTTTTTTCCCCTTGAGGTCCGCCGGCTCCCGGATGTTTCTGTCCTTTCTGGCAACAATCTGGTTTCCCACTGACAGGCCTATCGAGGCGACGACTCGAAGCGAGGGGTCTTCGTTCATTTTGCCGGCAAAAGCTATATCGGCTACCGTTGCAATTTGGGCTTCTCCCGCCTGCATCGCATTCAGCGATTCGAGTCCGGAGGTGTAGAGCTTAAGGGTAACCTCAACGCCGGCCTGCTTGAAAAAACCCTTCTCATCGGCTACGGCGATCAGGCCGGAATAAGGAGCGGGCTGCGCGGCCAGGATAAGCTTGATCGGAGCGGTTTGGGCTTCCCGCTGCGCTTTCTGCTGGCATCCCGCTGCCGCCAGGACAACTGCCAGGAGCAGAGCCATTACCACAGGGCGTGAATGTGAAGGACATTTACATTTGTTCATTGGTTACATCCCGCTCCCAACATTTTGGGCTAATGGCAATTCGATAATAAAAGTTGCACCAGCTCCCGGCGCACTCTTTGCCGTGATGCTCCCGCCGTGTCGTTCCACTATCTTCTTGCAGATGGCAAGGCCCATTCCGGTTCCTTCGTATTCGCTCCGTCCATGCAACCTCTGGAAGGGGGCGAAAATCCTTTCGAGGTGCTTCTCATCGAAACCAATACCGTTATCTTCCACAATGATCTGAGCGACCCCATTATTTGCCCGAACGCAGGAGACCTTTACAATGGGTTTCTCTCCTTCTTTGTGGAACTTTAGGGCATTCCCGACGAGGTTTTGGAAAAGCTGCCTCATTTGAGTTGGATCGGATTGAATGACAGGGAGTTCTCCAACGTGCACCTCTCCACCCGTCCGTTGGATTCGTGCTTCCAGGTCTGAGAGGACCTCGTGAACGACTTTCGTGAGTTCGACATCTACAAATGGATTGGCCTTCGTTGATATCCTTGAGTATTCGAGGAGGGCTGTGAGCAGGGACTGCATGCGCTGATTTGCGTCGAGTACCCGATCCAGATAACCAATTCCCTGCTCGCCAAGGGAATCGCTCCATTTCTGTTTGAGCATATCTCCGAAGAGCGCTACTTTCCGCAGAGGCTCCTGAAGGTCATGTGAGGCAATGGCGGCAAAGTCCTGAAGTGCCTGATTGCTTCGCTGCAGCTCGGCGGTTTGCTCCCGGAACCGCAATTCCAGCAACTGAGCTTGCTCGCGAAGCTTTTCGGCGGTCCTTTCCTCAGCTTTAAGCCGTTCTTCGAAACGTGCGGACTCTTGTCTGATACGAGCCATATTCAGGTTTGCCCGCACATGCGCCAACAGCTCTCGCGCGCCGAACGGTTTGACGAGGTAGTCATCGGCGCCCGCATCGAGACCTTCAACCTGCGATTCTTCACCCGCTCGGGCGGAGAGCAATATAACCGGAATGGACCGGGTGACCTCATTTTCACGCAGCCGTGCCAGTAAACCGAAGCCATCGAGCTTGGGCATCATTATGTCAGTGAGCACCAGGTCCGGATGCTGTTCCGAAATTGCGGTCCAGGCCGCCTCGCCATCCGGGACCGCCACGATCTCATAGTGAGCGCGCAGGAGCTTGCGGACATATTCCCGCATATCCGCATTATCATCGGCCAGAAGAACACGGGGCTTTTGACCTTCAAGAACCGTTTGAGCATCGAAAACGGATACGATTTCGTCTTCGCCGGGAAGCCAGCGAAGCGCCTCCTCAACAAAGGCACCAGCCCCGATGCTGGTAGAAGTAAGGGTTTGCCCCGCGCCGATTTGCTCAGCCGAAAGGTGCTCTTTACCAAAGGGAAGCGAGACGGTAAATTTACTTCCTTTGCCTGGAGTACTTGCAACGGACACGGTCCCGCCGTGGAATTTCACGAGCTCTTCAACGAGAGATAGCCCTATGCCCGTCCCCTCGTAGGTACGCCCCTCGGTCTGCTCTATCCTGTAGAATCGTTTGAAGACGTTGCACAGTTCAGGCTCGGGGATACCGCAGCCCGTGTCTTCGATAGACAGCTCCACATGGTCTCCCGCCGAGCGCAACCGTACCCTGATCCAACCCTTGAGGGTGAACTTGAATGCATTGGACAATAGATTGAGGACTATTTTTTCCCACATATCCGCGTCGATATAGACCGGTTCGGCTAACGGCGGACAATCTACAATGAGTTCGATACCAGCCTTCTCGATGGCCGAACGAAAAACACCGGCAAGGCTGGCGGTCAGGGTCGCGAGATCGGTAGGCTTGTATACAGCATGAGTGCGCCCGGCCTCGATTCTTGAAAAGTCCAGTAGAGTATTGACCAGCTTGAGAAGTCTCAAACCATTACGGCGGGCGACGATGAGGTTTTCGTGATCCTCGCCGGGCAGGACCCCTTCGGTGCGGGCGAGGGTCTCCTCCAGAGGACCTATCATCAGGGTGAGAGGAGTCCGCAGTTCGTGGCTGATATTGCTGAAGAAAATAGTCTTGGCACGGTCGAGTTCAGCGAGTCTTTCGGCACGTTCCCGTTCTTCTTCATAGGCGCGGGCATTGGCCACGGCGGTAGCAACGTGACCTGCCACCAGCTTGAAAAACCCCTGGTAGCTATCGTCGAATGCCCTCCGGGGACTGATCCCGAGCGCCAGAACGCCGGTGGGCCGCCGCCGGCCGGGGTGGGAGATCGGAAGTATCATCGCCTGATGTGCTGGTTCGTCCCATGGCTGCTTTGGCAGATAGTCGAACCATGGGGTCAAATCCTCGACCAACTCCGGGCGTCCGTTTGCCGCCACCCGTCCCAGAGGCCAGCCGGCGGTGTCCGGTTCCGCGATTTCCACACTGATTGGGCTGGCGGGGGTCCCCGGTTCCAAGCCTGCATGGCCCGCAAGTTGGAGTTGCCTGCCGGTTTTATCCAGAAGATAAACAAGAGCGAAAGGAATATCGTGAGGATTGTGACCGAGAATCTCGGCGCAAATCCGGGCGGCTTCGTTTGCCGTCCGCGCCTCGATCGCCATCTCCCGCAGTGTCTTCATGCGACGCTCGCCCAGGACGCGTCCTGTGCTTTCGGCGCAGGCATTGAAGATGCCGCCGGGCCGGCCAGATTCGTCAGGGATGGGGCTGTACGAAAAAGTGAAGTAGGTCTCCTCCAGGTAACCGTAGCGAAACATCAGCAGGAAGAGGTCCTCGGACCAGGTAGCCTCGCCTGTTTCGATAACCTGGTCCATCATCGGGCCGATGACGTCCCAAATCTCGGCCCAGCACTCGATGCCGGAGCCTCCAAAAAATTGCGGGTGCTTGCTCTCTCCCAGCATTGGCCGGTAGGCGTCGTTATAAAACATGGTGCGCTCCGGCCCCCACCAGAGGACGATGGGATGGCGCGAACCAAGACAGATGCCCACCGCTGTTCGCAGGGTATTTGGCCAGGATTCGATTGCACCCAGCCGCGATTTCGTCCAATCAATTGAGCGAATGAGGGCTCCCATCTCCCCCCCACCGGAAAAGAAGTCAGCCGGAACAGCTCGATTGGCTGGCAAATCTTGCCTGATCAACTTTATGCTCCTTGATCTATCCTTTAAAATTGGGCCAATTCCAGGGTGGTTGGCCTAAATTAACTGCAATTCTGCTTCAGGTAATCTCGATCGGAGCGGTTTGGATCTCCCGCTCCGCTTTCCCGCAAAGGCATGGGAGCCCGGCATGCAGTCTTCCGGATCGTCGTCGGCCATCAAAACAGTTTTATGCCTGCTGTCCGGCATGCTGATATTCTCCCAACTGATTTTGTCTTACAGGCAGACGTATGATAAAAGTCGAGCCTTTTCCCGGCTCACTCTCGGCCCTTATGCTTCCCCCATGGCGCTCAACGATTTTGCGGCATATGGCAAGTCCCATACCGGTTCCATCATATTCGCTGCGGCTATGCAATCTCTGAAAAGGCTTGAAAATAAGTTCGGCAAACTTAGGATCAAAACCGATTCCGTTGTCTTTTACAAAAATCTCACATATCTTTTTTCTGTCTAACTTGCCATAAACCTTGATGCGAGGAGTCTCGGCGCTGCGGAATTTCAAAGCGTTGCCAATTAGATTCTGGAAGAGACCTAACATCTGAGTCTCATCAGCCTCAATGGCAGGTATGTTTTCAATTTCAATTTGACAACCTGTTTCTTCGACTGATGCTTCGAAGATATCCGCAGCCTCCCGCACTATTTTGACGAGGTCTATCTTTTTAAACGGCTCGGATTTCGCTGCTACCCTGGAGAATTCGAGCAAATCACGCAACAGTTGCCGCATACGACTTGCCGAACTTACGACCCGATCAAGGTAATCATGGCTGGCACTATCCAGAGCAGGGGCGCATCTTGTTTTAGCCATGTCACAGAAAGTCATTATCTTGCGCAACGGCTCCTGAAGATCGTGGGCAGCAACGAACGCAAATTCCTGGAGCTCGGTATTTACCACCTCAAGTCTTGTCATATTTGATCTCAGGGCTTCTTCTGCGAGCTTTTTGGCGGTGACATCCAGAACAAACGCCACTCCGTTGAAGCGTGCCTCATCCAGCATGGCACCGGCGAGGATGATTGGAACGCGCGATCCGTCTTTGCGGATGTACTCCTTCTCGAATGGCGCATTGTTGACGCCGGTAGCTTTGAGTTCCGTAACAGACGCCTGGTCGAGATGCCGGTACTCCGGTGGGGTCATATTGATCCAATCAATGCGACCGGCCGCCAGGTCTTCCCGGTCGTAGCCGAGCATCTTCAGGAACTTGTCGTTAGCGTCCGTGATCTTGCCGTCCATGTTCCAGAAGATCACGCCGAGCAGGCCGGACTCGAAAAAGCGACGGAATCGTTGCTCGCTCCCGCGCAACGCTTCGTTGGCACTCACAAGTTCAGCCGTACGCTCTTGCACACGCATTTCAAGCTCATCTCGTGATTTGCGAAGCGCCTGCTCGGCCTTCTTGATGCTGGTGATATCCGCGCCGGTTGTGATGAAGTAGTCCCCGAGCGGGACGCTGGTAAATCGGAAGTATTTGTCGATGCTGACGAAATGGTCCTCGAAAGAGTACGGGACACCTTCAGTCATGATCTTCTGTACGACCGCCATGTAATGGTCCGTAGCACCGGCGTAGATCTCGTCCGCTATTTTTCCCTTGATTTCCTCGGCTGAGGTCCAACCCCAGGTCTTGAGGGCCGGGGGGTTGGCATCCACCACTCGCCAGGTTTTGATCTGACCGTCCTCATCGCGGACCAGTTGCCAGAAGTGCACCTCCTCTGCCATGTTCTCGAACAGGGTCCTGTATTTTGTTTCACTCTCCCGCAACGTCGCCTCGACGCGCTTGCGTCGCCGGATTTCCCTGATCAGCGCTGCAACGCAAATCAAAGCCGCGATCAATGCAACCGAGATGGCCGCAATCAACAACGCTTGTTGGCGCAATTGCTCACGTGTCTTGAACACGACTTCCTTAGGCTGCCAGGAGTTGATAATCCTGTCGTACGTGCCATCTCGCCGGATGTCCGCAAGTGCCGCGTTGATCTCTCCGAGCAGATTTTTATTCGCTTTTTTCACGGCAATCGCCGAGTCGCTTCGGTCGATGGGTCCCTCGATCAACCTCACGCCCCGGATGTTGTTTTTCGCCAGCACATAGCTCCCTACCCACCGATCCGCCACCACAGCATCCAGGGCGCCCGTCGCCAGCATCCCGAAGCCTATGACGAAATCCGGAATGATTTTCACGATGATCCGAGGGTCTTTTTGCAGTAAAAGGATCGGCAGCCCCTTTTCCTCGACACCAACCTTCAATCCGCGCAGATCGCTCATGGAAGTGATGCCAAGGCGTTCGGCGGAAGTGAATATCGTGAATTCAGAGGTCAGTAAGGGTTCCGAGAAGTCGTAGATTTTCAGGCGTTCCGGATCGGGGTTGATTTGCAGCAGAGCGTCCGCCCGGCCCTCCAGAACGAGTTGCTGTGCCTCGGCCCAGTTCATGAGCCGGATTTCCACGCGACGATACATATGCTTCGCCATCGCCTCGGCAAGGTCAATCACTATGCCGGTGGGCTTGGCGTTTTCAATAAAGCTTATCGGCGGCAGCGAATCATTGGCCAGGAACAAAGCCTGGCGCTCCCCGGCCTCCCCGCCAACCGGTTGCGCACTCGCCTGATCCACCATCCACCAGGCGATCAGTGCGCCGACGATCAGCGCCGCCGCCACGCCGGCCCTCCACATGCCGATGCCTTTGGTTTGACCCATTGGTCGTCTAGGGTTCATCGGATCATCTATTCCTGTGGTTTTCCCATTCCTGAGATCCCTGTTACTTAATGCGGCCTGCCGATTTTACCTATGACCCTGCGTGCCTTAAAGGAAGATCGATAACAAAAAGTGAGCCTTTACCCGGCGTACTCTTTGCCGTGATGCTCCCGCCGTGCCGTTCGACTATCTTCTTGCAGATGGCAAGGCCCATTCCGGTTCCTTCGTATTCGCTCCGTCCATGCAATCTCTGGAAGGGGGCGAAAATCCTTTCGATGTGCTTCTCATCGAAACCAATACCTTTATCCTCGACACTGATCCGGATCATCTGTTTATTGGCCGAACTCTGTATTGCTACCAGAGGCTTCTCTCCTTCTTTGTGGAACTTCAGGGCATTCCCGATAAGGTTTTGAAAAAGCTGCCGCATTTGTGTTGGATCGGCTGAAATGACCGGAAGTATCCCAACATGAACTTGGCCGCCGGTCTTTGCTATTCTTATCTCCAGGTCCGACAGAACTTCGCTGATGAGATTGGAAAGATTAACCTCTACGAAGGGATTAGTTTTCGTTGTAAGTCTCGAATATTCCAAAAGGGCCGTAAGCAGGGACTGCATGCGCTGATTGGCCTTGAGTATCCGCTGCATGTAATCGTTCCCCTGCTCTCCAAGTGAGCTGCCACACTTCTGTTTGAGCATATTCCCGAAGGCCGTTACTTTCCGCAGTGGCTCCTGCAGGTCATGTGAGGCAATGGCGGCAAAGTCCTGAAGGGCCTGGTTACTTTGCTCCAGCTTTGCCATATAGCTATTCAGCTCGGCGGTGCGTTCCTGGACACGTAATTCAAGCTCATCGCGTGATTTGCGAAGCTCTGCCTCCATCATTTCCCGCTCGGTTATGTCGGTGTTTGTCCCGCACCACTGAACAACTTCGCCATTCTCGTTTTTCACCGGGATAGCGCGGGTCAAAAACTCGCGGAAGCTACCGTCAGCGCCTCGCAATGGAAAGACCATGTCGAATGGCTTGCCGGTAGCAATAGAGTCTTTCCATCGCTCCAAAACATCCGGCAGAGTTTCAGGGTTGTGCACGCTCTGCCAGCCCCAGCCTTGCATCTGTTCGGGTGTCGTTCCGGTATAATCATACCAGCGTTGGTTGTACCAGAAGATATATCCGTCAGCTTGCGCAATCCACGCAAGCTGTGGAATGGCATTGACCATAGTCCGGAAGCGCTCCTCGCTCTTGCGCAGATCCTCTTCCGCGTGCGAATGCTCGATCAGATCTGCAGCTTGCCGCGCCAGCAGATCGATCCTCCAAAGATCGTGCTCGTTAGGTGTGTACGGCTCCCCCCATTGAGTCGTGAGGATACCGAGAAGCGCGCCTGAGCGACTCATCATCGGCGTGGATTGCACGGCCCGGACGCCCGCCTCACGCAAGACCGCCTGAGAGGGCGTTCCGATGAATAAGGAACTCTTCTCAACATCCGAAACGACTACGCGCTCTCCGCGCCTCGTCGCCTCCCCGCAAACTGAAGCCTGATTTTCAGCGGACGCGAAAAACTCAAGAAACGGCTGCCGATGTCCGCAATCAGCGACAATCCGCAACGAATCGCCTTCAAGGAGTTGCAGCGTACCCTTTTCGGCCCCCACAATGGATACCGCCGCATCCATAATTTCCTGCAGAAGCAATTGTATCCCCCCTGTTTCCAGAAGCCTGCCGCTCAGAGCATGCATTCGCGTGAGAGCGGCCAGATCGGCTGTCAGGCGGGATTCGGCCAGTTTGCGCTCGGTGATGTCTTGCGCGGTGCCTACGAGCCGCACGGCACGGCCTTGATCGAAAAACACGTGTCCTGTGGCTGCCACCCACCTTTGGGCCCCATCATCCAAGCCGATCACGCGGTATTCGGAATAATATTTACCAGTCCCATTCGGATCGAGCGCCTTCTCCACTGCGCGTTGGACTTCTTCCCGATCACCAGCGTGTATGCCGGACATGAAAACTTCATAGGTGATTGGCAAATCAGGACCGACAGCCCACAGTTCCCTGAGCCTTTCATCCCACCTGATTTTGCCCGAAGAAACGTCGTAATCATGAATGCCCAGCATTGCGGCTCGTTTTGCAATAAGGAACCTCTCTTCGCTTTCCCGCAGTGCCCCCTCGACCCGCTTGCGTTCGGTGATGTCGCGTCCATATATATTGACATACCCCAAGTCGCCCACAGGGACTAGCAGCAGTGAGTAAACCACGTCTTCGCATGTCACTTCCATTTCCTTGGAACTGCCGGAACGAAACGTTTGGAGCGCATTTTGCCGCCAATCGGATGGAACTGTTTCGCCCGGTTTCCAGCATAAAGATTTCAAAAGGGCCGCACTACTCCTGTTGGCATACAGCAATTTGCCGTCACTTGATATTCTGAGGACCGGGCTTGGGTTTTCATCCGGAAACCGTGCAGCACTTTCAATCTTCTCGAGCAACTGCTGGCGCTCGGTGATATCCTCGCTGAAGATCACGATGCCGCCTACATCACCTGCGGCGTCATACCAGGGCCGTACCTCCCAGCGAATCCACTGAACGGAGCCGTCCGCCCGGTCGAACCGGTCGGAATCGGCACTCACCACCTCACCCGCAAGCCCCCGGCGATGCACTTCCTTCCAGTACTCCGGAATTTCAGGGAAGATTTCGTAGTGCGAAAGTCCTGCCAAGTCTGTTTGTTCGAGATTGTAGTCGGTAAGCCATCGGCGGCTGGCGCTGAGATAGCGCATTTCGCGATCGAACATTGCAAGTGATGCGGGCGCGTGCCCGATGAAGAGACGCAGCCGCTCCTCACTTTCGCGCAAGGCCTCCCGCGCTCTACGTTTCTCGGTAACATCATGAAAGACGAGGACAACCCCGATTACCTTCCCGCTGCCGTCTTTGATGGGCGCTGCGCTGTCCTCGATGGGGACCTCCCGCCCTTCGCGGGTGATCAGGGCGGTGTGGTTGGCCAGACCTACTATATTGCCTTCGCGCAAAACGCGCTCAACGATGTTCTCGGCAGGCTTGCGGGTCTTCTCGTTGATTATCCGGAAAACGCTCTGGATCGGCTGACCGAATGCATCTTCGGACTGCCAGCCTGTCAGTGCAGCAGCAACGGAATTCAGGAAGGAGACGCTGCCGAAGACATCGGCTGCGATCACCGCATCGCCGATGCTGCTGAGAGTGACCTGTAACCGATCCTCGCTCTCGCGCAACGCTTCCTCGGCCAGCTTGCGTTCGGTGATGTCGCGGTTTGTCTCCAGAACTCGATCCACGCCGTCTGCGCCGCGCACAAGCTGCAGGCGGGCCGAAACGACGACCTCCCGCCCGTCGCGGGTGCGGTGTTTGAGTTCCCCTTCCCAGAATTTGCTCTCGCGCAGCTTGGCCTCCATCTGAGGCCACGGCTCAGGGTGGACCGTTTTCAGCAAATCGTGTGTGACCCGGCCCACGGCTTCTTCCTGCGAATAGCCGTAAAGCTCTTCCGCTCCCTTGTTCCAGCTCTCGATGCCGCCTCCGAGCTGCCAAACGATAATGGCATCATAGGATAAATGAAGCAGTTCGGCCTGGCGTTGCAGCAGTAGCTCAGCCAGCTTGCGCTCGGTGATGTCGCGGTTTGTCTCCAGAACTCGCTCCACACCGTCTGCGCCGCGCACAAGCTGATGGCGTGCCGAAATGATGACTTCCCGCCCGTCGCTGGTGCGGTGTTTGAGTTCCCCTTCCCAGAATTTGCGCTCGCGAAGCTTGGCCTCCATCTGAGGCCACGGCACGTGGTGAATCGTTTTCAGCAAATCATGGGTGACCTGGCCCACGGCTTCTCCCTGCGAATAGCCGTAAAGCTCTTCCGCTCCCTTGTTCCAGCTCTCGATACGGCCTCCGAGCTGCCAAACGATAATAGCATCATAGGATAGATGCAGCAGTTCGGCCTGGCGTTGCAGCAATACCTCCGCCTGCTTGCGCTCGGCGGCAACCCTTGCCTGTTCCTCTGCTTTATACGCCCTTGCCTGGGCTCGAAACGCCGCTTCGGCCAGATAGGAGATCAGGGTGCAACTGGCGAGAAAAACGGCCATGCTTATCAGGTCGGCGAAATTGGCAATAGCGAAATGGCCGACCGGCTCCATCCAGAAATAATCGGCAAGGAGGGCTGAGACGACTGTTGCCGTCAACCCGGCCTCAAGTCCCCCATATAGCGCCGCTACCGCCACGGCGGGGTAGAAGGTCAGGAATGCGGCACGGAGTTCAAGGACTTCCAGGAACTGCAACCGGATAGCAGCGGCGAGGAGAGCGACAAGAACACCCACTATACAGCGGAGCCATACCGGACGGTTTGTTCTATCCCATATCATGACATTCCCCTGTTTGAACTAAGAGAGAGTCATCGACCTCGTCGCCGACGCCGCTCTCCCCATGGCCTACCAGTTATGATGTTGCTTTTACTTCTTATCGAGTGAAAAGTTTGTCTCCGAAAAACCTTAGAGTATCCTGAAACTAGACCTCTATATCATGCATTGTGGAAATGAGAAGCATTTCTTGAACGTCTCGTAGGGTGGGCGCGGCCTTAGGGGCTGTTGCTCAAAGCATGCACACCAGAAAACACCCTGACGGTGAGAAAATTCTCATTTCGTCATTCCGGCGGGGCTTTTGGGCCGGAATCCAGTGTATTGATTAAGATGCCGGATTAACAAGCACTTTTCCTAATGCCTGGATTCCGGCCCAAAAGCCCTGCCGGAATGACGGTTATGGAAATCTCTCGGTAAGTCAAAAATTATCGCGTATGGCGCTCATGGTCAGAAAGTGCATTTGGGCAACAGCCCTTCTTACTGTGCCGACCCTACCGGCCTTCGCTTATGTTTGACTGTAACAACTATTCAGCTTTTTTTGAGGGCAGCGTGATAATGAATGTCGTTCCTTTTCCCGGAGTACTCGTTGCCGTAATCGTCCCATTATGCCTCTCAACAATTCTGCGGCAAACGGGAAGTCCCATCCCCGTTCCCTGATAGGCGTTCCGGCCGTGCAGACGCCGGAAAAGGGAGAAGATGCGGTCAATATATCGTTCTTCAAAGCCCATGCCGTTATCTTCGACAAAGATGTCAAAGTATTGTTTACCTGCGCGTATCCCCCTCCGTTCCGGGTCGTCAACGTTCCTTGCGTAGATCTTGATTAGAAGTTTCTTCTCGCTGCGAAATTTAATCGCGTTCTCGATAAGATTCTTAAATAGCAGGAGCATCTGATCCGGATCGGCTTCGAGTATCGGCAGGTTTCCGATTTCGAAAGTCGCATCCACGTCCCTGACGAGCCGCCTCATGCTGTCAGCGGCCTCCTGAGCCACCCCGGTCAGCTCAACTGGCGTGGAATGCTCCTCCCCGGTATGCACCTGAGAGTAGGCAAGTAGTCCACTGACCATGGCGGACATTCGCCGGACCGAATTGAGCATCCTCTCCAGATAATCGCGTCCCTGATCGTCAAGAATCCAGGCGGATCTCTTATTGAGCATATTGCCGAACGTCTGGATCTTCCGAACCGGCTCCTGCATGTCGTGGGAAGCGGAAAAGGCAAAGTCCTGCAATTCCCGGCTGCTTTGTTCCAGCTTTCCCATGCTGGTTTTGAGGTTTTCTTCTGCGCACTTGCGCTCGGCAATCTCGCGTTTCAGGAGTTCGTTTGCCCCGGCCAGTTCGGCCGTGCGGTCCCCAACCCGCTTTTCCAGTTCGTCATGAGCCCGCTGCAACTCTTGCTCAGCAAGCTTGGCATGGGAAATGTCGACAATTGACGTTCTGCACATGCATCTTCCGTCCCTAGTCTCAACGGGAATGCTTTCCAACCGGGCGTGAAACTCCGCACTACCCATTACCCTCAGCCTCACCTCGCAGGTCTGGGGCTCCCCGGTCTTGAAGACCTTCGCCAGGTGCAAATGAAAGGCGTCCCTGTCTCTGTCAAGAACGTACAAGGAAAAAGGCTTTTCGAGGATGCGGGCTCTTTCCTTGCCCAACTGCTTCGCAGCGGTGAGATTGGCTTCAATTACGAGGCCTTCCCGATCGAAGGTCAAATAGCCAAGGGGGGCAAAATCGTAGAGGTCTGCATAACGCGCGCGGGATTCATCGAGCTGGACCTGGCTCCGGCGAAGCTCGTCGTTTTGCATCTCGAGCTCGATCTGGTGAACCCGCAGCTCATGGATTAGTTCATTCGCATCTTCGGGAGAAATATCATCGGGCAGGTCCGTTTGAGACCGCAACCTCTCTTCGGCTTTCCTTCGCAAAGTGTCGTCACTGCTCTTGTTGTTTCCCATGAGGCTTCTTCCCAAGACGGATTTTGGAGGTGATGCATTTGTTCAGCACATGGCGCGCATGGCAGGCGCCTGCGCCGTTACATACCACGGGGTGGTTCGGATCTCTACAAGTTCGGAAAGCAGCGCCGAGCGATCTATAGAGATTCGGCCATTTCTAACATTCTCTTTCTGCAAAGGGTAACTCTTTATAATACGATGCCTTGGGAGGTTGCGGCTTTAGAACTTTCCGTATCAGGAGCGCCTATTTGTTTTGGGGGCCGCTTCATGGCTGGACGTGCAAAAATACCTATCCATTTCTTACCTCTTTGCAACAACGCTCGCTTGCGGCAGTTTCGAAACATTTGCGCACCCCGGCGGCATTACACGGACTTCGAATGAATCCGTCATTCAACCAGGCAATCCTTGAGTCGGGCCAATAAAGCTTTTTCGTCCACTTGCCATCCGACAAAAGCGAGTCTGCTTCGGTCCTTCGGGCCGGAATAGGCCCATTCGGTCTTGCCGCCCACGTGATTTACGAAGGCCCATCTGCCGCCGAAGAATACATATCCCTTTATGCGATAAAGTTGAGCGGGCACAGACGCCATGAACCGGGAAAAACACGCTTCGCTGAACGGCGCCGATGCTTCGAATGAGAACGTTACATACCCCAGTTCGCGTGCGTTCGATGCCCCCTGGTGAGGCTCACGACAGCCTCCATAGCCTTCCTCCATGTACATGGTGAACAAGGATTCGATCCGGTGCTCGATTTGCTCTTGCACCCCCCAGAGCGCATCCGGATCGATGCGGCAACGGTAGGTAGGCATTATGCTCGAAGACGGGCTTACCTCCTGAATCTCGAAAATGAATTCTGTCACCAGCTCTGCGGGCTGTAGATCGACCTTGTTCAGCAGTATCAGGTCGGCAGCCTTGATCTGGTTGTAAACTAGGCCCTCCGGGTTTTCCCTGGCAACATCCCAGAAATCGGCGTCTACGACCGTTACGGTTTTCGCCAAATTGAACCTTTGTCCGAAGTGTGCTTCATTCAGGATCGCGAGGATATCGCGTGGATCGGAGACCCCGGAAGCCTCGATCAGGAGACGGTTGGGGCGAAACCGGACAAGAATATCCTCCAGGCTTCGCCGGAAGCCGACTTTAAGCGAGCAGCATATGCACCCGTTCGCCATTTCCACCACGGGCACATCAAGTCCATGGAGGAGTTCGCCGTCTATGCCGACTGTACCGAATTCGTTGACTAAGACCACAGTCCCTGACTGGTTGCCGGGCCAGCTTAGTATATGTGCCAGAAGGGTAGTTTTGCCGGCACCCAGGAATCCGGCAATCAGCACTACGCTGCACACGGTATTTTGCATAGCAACCTCACTGTTTCAATTTAAGTAGCAACGGATATTCGGCATACCCGAAAACATCACTTGCACCATATGCCATTAAACCGGCCGGAGTCTCAACTTGTAGCTGTTTAACCGGCAAAGTTCAAGCTGATGAGGAGCTGTAAGGATCGAGACTGGATATGCCTTTACGTGGATTTTTCTCTACTTGCGGGAAATTGATACCTTTTTCATCAGCCTGCTATGCTTCAATGTCATGCTGGATACCTGCTACCGAATCCCCGGCTTGATCGACCTCATCTTCTCCACTCGATTCCGCCTTCAGGAAACGCTAATATAGGACCGATCGCTCAATCGCCGATCGGGTGACCGGCAGTGCTTAATCTCGTGAGAATAGAGGAGGTTCAAATGGGAGATGAAAGACTTGAGGGAATCAAAGGCTGTGTTTTCGATGCTTATGGAACCCTGTTCGACTTCAATTCTGCAGTGGCCCATTGTCGTGATGCCCTGGGGGAACAAGCTGATACTCTGTCGAAGGTATGGCGTGAAAAGCAGCTTCAATACACCTGGCTACGTTCCTTGATGGGACGGCATAAGGATTTCTGGCAGGTGACGGGGGATGCTCTGGATTTTGCCATGAACTCCCTGGGAGTGCGCGATACAGCTCTGAGGGACAGGCTCATGAGTCTTTACAAAATCCTGGATGTTTTTCCCGATGTGCCCGCCACGCTCGAGCAACTCAAATCCGCAGGGCTCAAAACGGCGATTCTTTCCAATGGATCTCCGGAGATGCTTCGCTCAGCCGCCGGGAGCACCGGCATCACTCATCTGTTGGATGCGGTGCTCTCCGTTGAAGAGGCAGGCATCTACAAACCGCACCCATCTGTTTACAAGATCGCCGTCGATTCGCTGTCTCTGGCGGCACAGGCAATCTGTTTTGTCTCCTCCAATGCCTGGGATGCTCACGGCGCTTCGGCATTCGGATTGAAAGTTGTCTGGTGCAACCGCTACGGGCAAGGGCAGGAGTTCCTGCCTGGAGCAGCGGACGTCGAGGTCGCAAGCCTTGCCGAAATCCCCGGTATTTTGGGTATCCAGGGCTGAATGGGTTTCGGGATGTGTCCAAGAGGTCCCTCCGCAGGTGCTGCTGCCGGAAAACCTTAGCCAGGATGGCCTTGAAGCGGCTAAATCCAGCGTTCGAACATCCGGCGGGACCTGGCCGGCACATCTCGAAAGCGCTGCAATCAATAGAGTACATGCCATAAAACAGCCAAACAGCTTCCTTATCATCTTTTAACTCGCCTTTGAGTAGGGAACCCTCCAGATTCGGAGCCGGTAGAACTCTACTTGTGTATTACTGTATTAGTAGATGAAAAATACACTACATGCCTTATTATCAAAAGGGGACAGCCCGCCTATCTTCCCTCTCAGAAGAACGATCCCTATCTTCTTCATACGTGGATACACCGGTTTGCTCTATTAATAGTTATCGAAAGGACATCAAAATGGTTTATGAGCGTGATCCTGAATCGCCGTTTTCGAAAATAGTGGTCAGAAACGGTTCGTCAGTTGTTGGCACCATTCGAAGGAATTTGAAAACCGGTCTTTATCATTTCTGCGATAACCAGCGTGGTGGATTGAATTGCCAGTTCCAGGAAAAAAGAATTGACAGCATCAAAATGAGAATAGAAGAGCTGCATGATCTTCCAAAGGCAAGTTAGTGGAGCATTTCGTAAATTCCTTGATATTTACATTGCCGTGGACAAACATATTCGTCATCCCGACAGAAGCAGTAATCACGAGTCTATTCAGTAAGTTACATACTGCAAGACACTGGACCCCGGCTTTCGCCGGGGTGACGAGTGAGTCCCGCCGAATACGAGAGGCTCTTGATGGACCCCAGCACTCACACGTTCGAGGAAAAAAGAAAATTGAAAAGGTTCAGGGGCAAACAGGGCGGATTCGCCGCTTTTATACGACCCAATGAGTTTATCAACACGGGGCAAATCCAGGATATCAGCATGGGCGGGCTGTGCGTCCGGTATTTGTCTACAAACGAGGATAACAATGGGTGCTCCGAAATAATAATATTCGGCAGCGGCGACCTTTTCATTCACCTGGACAAGGTTCCCTGCAGAATTGTATATGACCAGGAAGTCGCCGAAGGCCCCTGGGAGCAGATCAGCACCAGGCGATGCGGGGCGGAGTTCAAAAACCTGTCTGTCAAACACCTGGTCATGCTCCAGGATTTCATCGACCATTTTGCTTTCGATGAAACCCATTCCTGTAATCCAAAGGGCTGATTACCTCACAATCCGCATTGCGCTTTTGCAGAAGTTTCCGTTTCCCATAGATTTTTTCAAAGCGCCTTGGGTCCCTCCTCCATCAAGCCGCACTTTAACTCAATAATAGCGCCTCTGCGATCAACTCGAAAACCGGTCTCGTGCAACCATGACTTTTCAGACAAAGGAGCTTCAAATGGCAAAGTATTTAGTTCAGGGCAACTATGTGGGAGACGGGCTGAAAGGGCTGCTAAAAGAGGGAGGCTCCAGCCGGCGTGCCGTTGTGGAGGAGACTCTCAAGTCAATCGGGGGGGCCCTGGAATGTTTCTATTACACCCTTGGCGAACACGACTTTTGCTCAATCGTCGATGTGCCGGATAACGTAAGCCTGGCGGCACTCAATCTAGTGACCCGAGCCAGTGGGCGCGTGACATCCAGGTCGACCGTCCTGATGACTGCGGAAGAGATGGACAAAGCCGTGAAAAAGTCAGTCAACTTCCGGGCGCCCGGGCAGTAGGAACACGGTATTTTGTTAATTCACTGCTTCGATCTCTGCCACCTTAGAATCCTCACCGTTACCCCGACTTGCCGCATGTGGCAGAGGAACCCTTTTCGGTTTGGCTATTATTGCCCAACCACTCGAACGGGTGCGGATGGAAAACAGTTACCGTCTCCCTGGCCATATCCAAATACCCGTGATTGGCCGGAGGCCCTTACAGCTTTTAGCGATACTTCCCGGAACGGCACGCTACAGGTTGAGGTATTCCTTTAACTTATCTTCCCTGAAGCCTACAATGATCTTATCGCCTATAATAATCGTAGGGAAAGAGCAACTGGGGTTGATTTCCTTGATCTTCTCCAAAATGGTCTTCCTTTCCTCCCCTTCCAACTGATCCACATCGATACATTCATACGTTACCCCACAGCCGTTCAGGAACTCCTTGCAACTTTTGCAGTGGCCACAGGTACTTAAAGCGTAAAGCGTCACATCGCAAGCATCCATCTTCGCACCTCTTTCTTCGGTTTGTTTGATCCCGATATCGAGTCTTTGCCAGCCGCGGTCAAAAACACATTAAGTGCCTCAGAAGTTCAGTTTTTCGGACTCCACCCTGGCAAGATCAAGCTTTGCAGCGAGCAGCTTCCTATAGAGTGACTCGACTTTTGCCGAGTTTTTAGCCACTGCAGCTTTGAGCAGGTCTCCCTCCAGTTCCGCCACTTCCAGCCGCTCATAATAATCCATAGTCTCCTTGAGATGAGCCAGAACGATCTTGCCGGTCAAAAGGGGATGGTTATTCGTAACGTTAGCATCTTTGAACCTCACTCCATGCTCCAGTTCGACTTCGAGGCCCCTTCTAAAGCTCTCGATGTCAATATCCATTCCCTCCGTGTTTACCGCGGATAAGACGACTCGCGCCTCCTCAGGGAGAACCGCCGCATCACCCCGTTTCGTCCAGTCCGTTATGTTCAGGAGCGTGCACACCCGTTGGACCTCTTCAACCGTCACGTATACAGGTATTTCCATGAAACCCCCCCTTAAGATATGAGATCAACGAATTGAAAAATGCACTACCTTTACGCGAGTGCCTTCCTGGCTATTTCTCGCCCATAGTCTTGAGCCATTTTGATTCCGCCGCCAAGATCTGCCCCTTTCAGTCTCAGTGGCTCCCGGACCATATTCATCTTGAAAACATGTGCCATGGTATCGAAAATACGCCCCGGCGCCTCTCCACTCCATCCGAAAGCACCAAAAGACCCGCCGGCTTTTCCGTCAAGATTCGATTTTTCAGCAAGGAACAAGAATGTCTTCATAGATTGAAGCATCTCGCCGTGATAAGTAGCCGATCCGAGGACAACTGCATCGTAGTCGTTCAGCGAAATGCCGCCTTTGTCGATCTCGGTCACATTGAGAACGTCGATTTCATATCCTTCGAAACGCATTCCCTCGGCAATCAATTGAGCGATTTTTTTAGTCTGATTGGTTCTCGTTGCGAAGACTACGAGTCCTCTGGGCATGACAATTCCTCCTCTGGATTAAAACTGGTTGAGTTGTGATACTGAAGTGTTACATGTTATGCGCCGCCGGGACTCTTCTCTTGCCAATTCAGTCTGAACGCCGCTTGACCGTCAATCGGGGGCCGGGCTCTGCCAACCGTTTTTTGTAGTTTTAAGCAGGCAGCCCGCACCGCGCGTCTGCCTTGGAACCTGATCCCGCGCTGGACTATGTGGAGTTTTGCTGCACGTACTCTGCCTGCGCTAATTCCAGCGAGGTAGTGGCAAGAATAGTTATCTTCGGATAACCAGTCAATAGGGGAACTGCTTCGGAGACCATTTCTTGAATGCGGATCTCATTGCTCGGAATAAGTATGGAAAGTAGCCATCAGCCCAACCAGCCTTGCCCCCCTTGACACAAAAAGAAAATGATTTAATTTTATTGGCACTCGATACCAACGAGTGCCAATAAACCAACCGATCTATTAGAAAGGAGGATTGTCATGGAACTTAAAAAACTCGGGCCCTGGAACTGGTTTAAGAAAGAAGATGATTACAGCCGGCAGTCCACCCTTCCAGTCCATCGTCAGGGTAACCACCAAATCCTAAGCCCTGTTCGCCAGTTTCACCAGGAAATCGACAGGATGTTTGACGACTTCTTCCGAGGCTTCGGTTTTCCTGCAATGAGGTTTGGCCGGGACGTTCCGGCACTTGCTCAATCGGAATGGCTAAAGCCAACGGTCGATGTCGCGGCGACTGAAAAAGATTACATTATCTCGGTCGAGGTCCCCGGAGTGGAAGAGAAGGACTTCAATCTCGATTTGTCTGACGGCACACTGAGCATCAGGGGAGAAAAAAGACAGGAAAAAGAAGAAAAAGAGATGAATTACTACAGAATGGAGCGCTCTTTCGGTTCCTTCCAGCGGGTTGTGTCTTTGCCGGAAGACGTAGACCAGGACGGAATTACTGCCAAATATGCAGCCGGTGTGCTCACGATAAAACTCCCCCGGAAATCCAAAACTGAAACAGAGTCAAGAAAGATCGCAATTTGCAGTAGCTAAAACTCAGGGGGCACAAACAAATCAGCAGATGATGGAGGTAATCGTTATGGATCTCGATCATGCACTGACGGTTTTCAGACTTTATTATTACCGTTTCAGGCAAGATCCCTCCGAGGCGGCTGGGATGCTCCTGACCGATAAGGAAAAGCAGGCAATAGCAGACCTGGAAAAATTAGTACTCGAATGCTCTGACCTGGTTGCAAGCAAAACCGGCTCGACGGTCACAAAAGCCGCATGATGCTCATTACGATGGGGAGGGAAGCTCAGCGAAGCTGGATACTTCCCTCCTTTGCGGCAATCCTCCGCATGTCGTTGGAAGTACCTGGGCGGATAGATCCAATCCTACGAAAACTACTGTTGGCATAATATGGCAACCAGAGGAGGCGAATGGGCACTTTACAAACTCCATAAACCTGTTTTAATCCTGGGAAATGAAGCGGAAAAATCTTCGCTGTATCCAAATCATTTGTTTGGCAGCATCTGAATTTTTCACACATGGTTCCTCAATTGCAATTCGATAGGGTGAGGGTTCAGGTAGTATTGCCTTTTCAAGTATGGTTGATCATACTTGCGAACGTAATGCTTGAGTAGGGTGAGGGGCACAATGAGCGGAAGATGTCCTTTGTAGTAATGATCTATTACTTCAAGGATCTCCAACTTTTCGTCTGACGTAAGCAGTTTTTTGAAATATCCCATTAAGTGCTGCAATACATTAGTGTTCTTTTTGATGGTGGCCCTAAGTCTGAGGGCTTCCATCAGCATCCATCCGTAATTGTCGAAGAGCTCCTCTGATGGAATTTCTTTGGCTCTTGCAACCAATTTTCCCAGCCCGCTGGTATGTTTGGTGCTGTGAGACATGATTAACAGTTTGTGCCGGCTGTGGAATTCGATCAACAGGCTGGACTTCAGTCCTTTTTCAAGCAATTCCCGCCATCTTTTGAACACAAAGACCCGCTCGATAAAGTTCTCTCGGAGCACCGGATCATGAAGCCTTCCTTCATCTTCGACAGGAAGGAGGGGGAAATGTTTCATAAAGACGCCTGCAAAGAGGCCGACCCCGGTTTTGTGGGGTATTCCCTTTTCGTCGAAGACCTTCACTCGCTCCATTCCGCTGCTGGGCGAATTACTCTTAAAAATAAATCCGCACAATTTCTCGGATTCCAGCTCTTTAATTCTTTGTCGAGACCAGGCCAACATGCGGTCCGTGACGTCCCTTTTTGTTCGAGTCGTTATGAGACGCGGTGTTCCTTGTTCCCCTTCCAGGTGCATGGATTCTCGGGGTGTTCCCAAACCACATTCGACCTCAGGACACACCGGCACGTATTCGACGTATTGTCCCAGCGTATCTCTCAAAAACCGGTCGAGTTTGTGGCCGCCATCATATCTGACCGGTTCCCCCAGCAAACAGGTGCTGATGCCTAATTTAATTTTTTCCATTTTTCATCCGTCCGAGGACAACTAAAACAAAAATGTGGGACACTTGCAATCCGGTTTTTTCAGTTTCCTTCATCGGGATATTGGTTATACTTCACCATAGAAGCGGTAAAATTCTCTCGCCGATGAAAAAGGGTTGTTTTCGATAGAGGGGAGAAAGGAGTTACCGATGTGGTTCCTGGCATGGTTTTTTTCAGGTGTCATTTTTGGGTTTTTTCTTGCCTGCTTGTGTAAGGTTGCAGCAAAAACAGAGGAAAGAAGCATCGAGCGTGGTTCGGATTTAGAAAAGAAAATTGAAAACGCCGCATAGAGAGTCTTCGTTTGTTCCGAACAGCATTGGTCCTCGGCCTTATACATTTTACTCATACGACAAGCCGGCTTCCGAATTTACGTTGACCCTTGGTTTCCGTGACGATCCCGGTTTTCGGCATCCGGATGAAGTAAGTCTAACTTCGATCACGGTTTCAGAACGCCCTACCCTGCTCCTTCTCTCCAAAAGGCGCTGATAATTCATATACTAATACCAATTCAAGCGTCCATCCGACGAAACTGAATACCCTGTTTTTGACCCCCGGTTCCTCCTGCCGCCCATTGCCGAATAACCCCAGGCTGCCTGTTTCAATCGGTGGAAAGGGTCCTTATATTTTTTGATATCTTTAATTGGCGGTGTTAAATCATTGATGATTCAGATAGATCAATGTATCTAAAGCAATGGAGCCCCAGTGCTGTTCAATATCTTCCAAAGACCAGGCGTGACTTTCAAGGTATACGAGAAAAAAGAACAAAGGATTTTCAAAAATACTCCAAAGTCGAAGTGCTGGGATATCAGGTCCATTATGTCGGATCTACCGGTGATACAGCGGAATTGGGCGCCTCTTATTATATGAACTTTTATGGGAAAGATGGAGCCGTTATAAAGGAGCACGGTATTTTGGAGAGTTATAAGGTAAAATACTCTAAAGAGGCCGGCCAATGGCAAATAGTAGAAAATAGAGATTATATAGGCAAAAAAGCTGATTGAAGCACCGCCCCCGTCACCGCGCATCTGTTCCCCGCTTGACCGGCTCTGTTTTCTCAGGCGTGTAGGACCGTGAAGGCATTATCTTACCCTCGGCAGTCGTGGCTTTCCTTCTGGAAGGAGGTATTTTTTGTGCGTTCGCCTGGGTCTGTGCGCTGCCGTGGGTTAACTTGCTCCGGGGGACTTGACCCTGGGTGCCGCGCGAAGCTGTATGAGCGGCGGCGGCCGGCCGGGCCCTCTTGGACCGAGAACCGCCTTTTTCGTTGCTGATCTCCTCGCTGTATGCTGACTCTTTGCCGCCTGCAGTGTAAGCCGTTACGGAAAAGAAGTAAGTCTTTCCCGCTTCCAGACCGCCTATGACAGCATCGGAAGTAAACCTTCCGTCTACCCGAACTACATTTGTATAAACCCCGGGCATGTCGCCGTAGTGAATGCTGTAGCCGGCGACGGCCGTACTATTGCTTGGGGTCCAGGCTATGTGAACCGATGCAGCCTCAGCCGGCGCCTCCATGCACAGCACCGCAAAAAATGCCGCCAAAAGCAAAATCTTCAGCCTCAAGGTTCACCTCTCTTTTGAAGACTTCGATATCTGCCTTGGGATTCTAACATCGGGAACCCTTTTTCACAAGCTTGACTTCGGGCTGGACTTCCGGATTAGGTGCTAATGAACACGGCTTGGGATAATAAGGTATTTTCCCATGTTCTCTGTGATCTGTGGTGAAATGGTTTCTGCTTTTTATGGCGGCCATCGGATGAGAAGGCGTCGTGTGAGAAAAAGCGCTGTTCGCTACTCGAGACGCGAGGGTCGCTTATGAGATGTAATTGAACTCTTTTCTACAAGCAAAAGCCCCGGCACTGCGACCAACATCCCGGGGTTTTTGCTTGCTGTCGCCCGTAAGAGATTTCAGCTTGATTATCATTTGATTTGGTCGACCTAATGTTGGCCCCTCCAGTCGCCCTGCAGGCCATAAGATTGAAAGCGTTGAGATTGCGTTGCCCTGTCCCTGTCCCTGCGGTCCTGGGCTCTCCCGGCCCGGTTGCGGGCCCCGTGGTGGTCGTCTGAGAATGAATTGGCCGAGTTATTGTAACCCGGATGATGGCTGTCGTCTGCCCTTGTGCCTTTGGGCGCCCAAAACACGAATGCCACGGCAAGGGCAATGGCGAATATGGGTAGACCGAGAAGTTTCTTATTCATTTTACACTCCTGACTATATTTGATATTTATTACTATATCCTAATTATTATCGTATAATTGCCAACACACGGCAATTGCAATCTTTTATGCAATCATAAGTGAGCTATCGCCTCCCGTCAACCGTTCGTCTTAAATTCCAGCGTAATAGATGCTTATTGCCAGGTGCAAAGCTGCCCGGTCAGAGGTGCACAGGCGGAAAGGGATGGCGGGGGGAGCTTTCCGTTGACAGGCGGATTAGAATGATTCAATAGATGAATCGGACACGGCGGAATAAATAAACGCACAATGAGGGTAGGCCGGGCATAGCGCTTATTCGTGCCCACTGGATTAATTACTTATAAACTTTCATTGTTAACCTTCACAAAAAAGTCATAGAGACAGGGCTTTAAGGAATAACTGGGCAAGAGAGCATATCTTGTCCATATCAGAAAGGATGAACCTCACCGAGCCTCGCTTTTGAGGGCAGACCTAACCCGGTGACTGGACAAAACGCCATAGAGCCGCACAAACCCAATTGCTAACGAGTTCGAATCCTAAGGACCTGCGTGGAAATAGAATAGAGCGCCCTGCCCTTAGGGTGCAGAAAAGTCATCAGCAAAAGCAGCCAAGAAAGCATGCAGGTGTCTACAGTAAGTAACGCACGGCGGTTGCGCGTGGACATGCTGCGGGACGGCCAGGGCTCGCATATTACCGGCCCGGGACCTCGCCAGCGTTATTTGCCGCCGTCTGTCCAGTCATGGGCGCGGTCCGAGATCCAACGCCTACGCCGGGGCGCGCAGATTTCACCTTGACGTGTCCGGACCTGATCGTAACAGGATTGCCACGCGAGTGGACTTGCGCGCCCTTATGCCAAACGCCATAACCGGGCGCCACCCTTGCCTGCCAATGCATCCCACTTCATGAGCACCCCGCGAACCCCGCGACATGGAATTCTGCAATACCTTTATGCTGCACTTATATCACGCAACCTCATCCATCATTTTCAATCCGTCGCTGCAGAGAATCTGGTCGATATCGAGCAGGATTTTTAAGCTTCCGGATGTTTTTGCCATACCCAGGATGTAGTCTGTGTTAAGAGTGGTCCCGAACTCCGGGGTCTCTTCGATGTCCGAGCCCTTGATGTTTAGGACCTCCGAAACTGAATCCACGACGATTCCTATATGCAGTTTCCCTCTGTCCCAATCGGTCTCTACCACCACGATGCAGGTTCGATCTGTATATTCGATGCTGCTCATTCCAAAACGGAGGCGAAGATCGATCACCGGAATTACTTTGCCTCTCAGGTTAATGACGCCCTTCACGTGTTCCGGGGTCTGCGGAACAGGGGTCACTCGCATCATTCCAATGATTTCCTTGACCTTGAGAATGCTGATCCCGTATTCCTCCTGGTCCAGGGAGAAGGTCAGGTATTTTCCTTCCCGCTCTGCCGCTCTTTGCACAGCCTGGTTCAAAACCTTCGTTTGCTCACTCATGATTTGCTTGTGTCCTCCTTTTTCTATTGCCATGACGAAAGATGGCCTGCGTCAGACTTCACTAACGATTCTACAATCGGATAATTGGCGGCTTCCAATAAGGAAATAAATGGAAATCACGCAATATTGGACCTGCTTCCGTCAGAAAAATTCCGTTTGGCCCCGACCGGGGTACCCGATCGGCACCAGCAGAAAGGTTTTCGGAAAAATATCGAATTCGATAATAAAATGATACTTAATCAAAGTTTCAGTATTTTCAGTATTTAATGTTAGATATATTATTGCGTCAACTCTGCGAAATTCCAATCATATATGACTACTTGCACTGACTCTTTACTCTATTCCTACCCCATGAAATCCTCTTTGGTATTTGCTGTGATTGTGACAGAATGCACACGACTGGTGTGGCTTGTTCTATGTCTTGTGAACTGTCAACAATCGTCGTCTGGTTCAAACGGGGTGGCTCAATTCAAAGACTATCATCAGGAGGGGGATGTAAATGAAAAGATGTATGGAATTTGGGATCGTAGTGTTGATTTTATGTATTCTGCTATTGCAAATTTCAGCAACATCTGCTCAGGCAAACGAAATCTGGGTGGCACCGTCGGAACCCGAGACGACTTATGGCAACTGGGGAGTCACAAACAACGGAGATGCCCATTTTAGCTTCGGCGTACCCGATAACATGTCATCTTTTACCAGTGCTAAAATCGTAATAATATCGTCAAAGCACTTGAATTTTAAATATGTTGTTAACATTACGGTTGCAAGCAGTGGGCAAAGCTACAAGAATGGGGCTGAGAGTGAACTAAATAACCAGGATAACGCGGCCGCAAAGGAACTCAATGAAATCGACGTATCCAGCATAATACCCTCAACACTTGTTCCGGGCCAGGATCATATCTCGATTTATTTTAGCCCCCATCCTGGAGATCTGCCATACATAAGGGTAGTGGGGCTTCGTTTCGCCTATGCTGGTCCATCCGGGGCACAAGGGCCGACAGGAGCGACAGGATCACAAGGACCCCAGGGACCGCAGGGACCGATAGGTTTAACCGGGGCTACTGGGGCGCAAGGACCGATAGGCGCAACTGGGGCGGCGGGAGCCCAGGGGCCACAAGGACCCGCTGGTCAGAATGCGTCCGGGGGAATCCAGCTTGTTTCTGGGACATATCCACCGAGTTCAGCCTGCACCCCCTCCAACGAGCCGGGGTGCCAATGGATTTGGGTCCCCTACGGATCTCCTTCAGCCTCTGGTTCGTGCAGTTGCCCGGCCGGATACGTGTTTTACCAGGCGGTGACGGACTGCTCGGCAGATAATGGTAACTGCGAGGCGGTGTCATTTTCTGTACATCCGACAGATTCTTTTGTCGATTCAGGGACAGCAAACCCTACGCAAGGCCTTCCAACCGGTGCTCAGATAACAATGAATGTGGGAGCGAACTTGTCGTTTAACGATGCAAACGGATATTTCACATGCTACTGCGCGCAGGCATATTTGCAGCAATAGTAGTTTTATGGTTTCCGGCAGCCTTTTGAATCGCCTCCGCTTCGGGTCGCGCCTTTCGCGCGCTTCCCGGACAACCGTAATCGGGTTCCCATATCGATCCGATTCTGCCGGGTTTGTTGAGATTCCTTCGTTCTTTATGCGAGCACTTCGTCTGCCCCAATCCCGGGGCAGACGTCCATCCGCAATGGGACACTCCTGTTTTGTTCAACCTGGGACATTTTAGTTTTGGAGCGACAGGGCGCACAAAACATAACTGGACAAAAGGAAGCCTATTTTGTCCACATTGCGCAAACACCCTTTAGGATTGACGAGGGATTGTGCCTGCCCAAAACCAATAGGCTACACTTGGTCTAGGGCGGTCAATTTTGGCTTTCTAAGGCCGGACCGTCGAACCCGGAGTTCGGGGGGCTGGGCTGGAACGAGACGTCAAAATCGTGATAGCGAACGACGCAGACTAACCATTCGAACGCTCCACAACAAATTTGGACGGAGAAAACCCGCTCCGATTCCAGTGGCCGGGTTGCGGCATGGAATTCCGCAATATCTTTTGCATCAACTGGACAAAACGCTCTAAATTGACTAATTAGGGGTAAATTCTACAGTCAAAAACCAGGGGCACTTTGAGCACATTTATCTTGAATATTCAGTGGTATACAGCCATATGTCACAGAGCGGTTATTATGAACCGGAGAGAAGAATGCAATCGGCAAATCACTCATTTTCCGGGAAATGCTTTTGAAACCGGTGTTGACCATTAACCCAATAAACCAAATGCCCTCAGGTTGTTTGCCTGTTGGGTTTACCCTTTGTTCGGCAGAGGACTGGTTCATCCCGGTCGTGGGGCCGGGCATGGATTAGTCCGGCCCAGAGGCGGGGAAAACGATGCCAGCAGGGGAATTGTTTTTCGCTCTGTGCGGCCTTGCGCTTGCCCTCATTCCGTGGGCGCTTTCGCGGTTAGGCGTGAAGGTGCCGCGCCTGATAGTAATCGGCGGTTTGATCGTCGGCCTGGGCAGCTTGGCGGGCGCGTTGACAATCCCAGCTTATGAAGGGCTGTTCACACCCGCTACGTATGCTTACCTGATTCCGGGCAGAGGACTGGGGCAGCACTCCGCCCGGGCGCCCCGCGAATTTGTGCTCCGTCGCGTGTTTGTTCTCGAGCAGGTAGGGCCGGAAATCCTCCACAACGTCAAAGTGATTTTGCACGATAATCATGCAAAGGATCGGGCGGCGGCTGACCATATCGAAAATTATCCGGAGGTCGGTCCCCGAGAGTCCGGTCTGAAAAATGTTCAGCCGAAACACTTCTGGTTCAAACCATCGACACCCTGGGACGAGGACTACACTGTCACTATTAGCTCAGGCGAGAAGTTATTTCTCGAGCGGATACTCTTGAGAGGTATTGTGCCGCCGCCGGGAACCCCGATCAATCCCCCGCCTCCGCCGGAAGTAAAAGCTCAAAACGGAGATGCGCCCCTATCGCCCGAGATGGGTAAGGTCGAGTTCGCCATGCGCGTGACGACATCCGGCAGCGACACCGCCCTATTTACGTGCCAAGACCAAGACCTGATCGGCCAACCCGATTGGCGGAACGACCCTGTGCAGCCCTGCTTGCAACACGGCACCGGCATCCAGGGCTTTGAAGCGGGTTTGGACCCTCGGCCCTTCGTGCTGACTTTTCCCGGTGGGATGATCGACATGACGCCGTCGTTACCGCCAATCGTCTCTTCTCGCCCCGAAACAGAAGCTGATACGCGCAGATTGAGCGAGTGGCAAAAGGCTCAGTTACAATCAACTCTCGAGCGATATCCAGATCACAACGTGCTCATCTTGTTCGTTGGCGACCCGAACACGAGGCGTTACGCCCAGGACTTTGTCGATGTCTTCCAGGCTTCAAAATGGAAGGCCAAAGGCCCGATTCAGCTTGCCGTCACTTCGACCCAAAGCCCCATCACCGACGTGCAGGTTTCTACTTGGAAGAGCGACTTTGGCCACGAGCGGCAAATAGCCCTCGACATTGGTAATGCCTTCAAAAATACCGGCATAAAGGGCGGTGATCGCCTCGTCTGCAATCTCGACCGAAGTGATGTTCTGGTAGTGTTGGTCGGTGTTAAGAGTCCGGAGGAAAACCCTTCGTATCACCCGCCCTATAGCTTGCCGGAAATCGACCAGCAGGTCGCCAATTTCTAGTGGCGAGCACTCATAGCCTCGAAAAATCAGGCCTCGCGTGCAAACGCGTGAGTACCGAGCGATAGTCGCCCGGCGGTTGTCCGAAGCCCCCCACAGCAGCGCCTCACGTTTTTATTGGTATTTTATTTGCTGAATTTTGCGCACACAATCCCGTTGATCTTTTTCCTATTGCCCTTAATTCCTGTGACTTTGCCCCTGCCCCCGTTTGCCGGTTAAGTACTCGATAATACGCGTGGTCATGGTTTTTGACCGGTTAAATCTTGCTTGCTCTTCCAGTAACCTATCTGTAACCCCTCCCACTTTTATATCAGGCGCTGAGCAATCCCGACTAGGGCCTGCGTTGAGCTGCATCGGCAAGAAACTTGTGGTGAAAAGGAAGGGAAAAAAAGGTGCTTGTGGAGCGTCAATTAAGTTCGACCTGCACCGCGTCATTCCGGTGAAAGCCGGAATCCAGTGTCTTTTTATTTGGATAAAAGCACTGCACCTCGGCTTTCGCCGGGGGGACGATCCATGGCAACATATCATAACCTTGTTGACAGTGTACTGACCGTCTAATAATTACCGAAAGGAGCGGCAATGAAAAAGTGTGCTTTTATCGTAATCACAGCGATTCTTCTCATGGTCCCCTCCCTTTGCGGGGCCATCGATTTTCAACCACTGCATCCGGACACGGCGGCGAAGATCCAGGCCTTAAAAGAGGAGGTCAAGGCAAAGGGCGGCACGTACGAGGTTGAATACTCCGCTGCAACGGATAGGGAATTAAGTCAGCTTACCGGCCTCAAGGTGCCTGCCGGGTGGAACAAGAGCGATGCTCCATCGGTCCCGATGCTCAGCTCGAGCGTTCAGACCCTCCCGTCATCTTTTAGCTGGATGAGCAATGGTGTCACCCCAATCAAGGACCAGGGAAACTGCGGCTCCTGCTGGGCATTTAGCACCGTCGGACCGCTGGAGTCTCAGATCCTCTTACAGGGCGGCGGCACCGTTGATCTTTCCGAACAATACCTCCTTTCCTGCAATCTAAGTGGTTACAACTGCAACGGAGGCTGGTTTGCGCACGACTACCACATGGACGAGTCCGGGCAGGATAACAACGGACCAGGGGCCGTCCTCAATGCCGCAGATCCCTATACCGGGACCGATGCCGCCTGCAGAGCCACATACGACCATCCTTATAAGCTCACCAACTGGGCTTATATCGGATCACAGTCCGCCGTCCCCGGCACCGACGCGATCAAACAGGCCATTTACACCTATGGACCGGTTTCTGTTGCAGTTTGCGCCCAAACGCTGTTCCAGAATTACTCGGGTGGCATTTTCAATACCAGTGAATCCTGCGGCTCGGACCCTATTAACCACGCTGTCGTGCTGGTCGGCTGGAATGACAATAATGGGAATGGTTACTGGATCCTTCGCAACTCCTGGGGTACGTCATGGGGTTTGGCTGGATACATGTACATCGGGTATGGGGTGAGCCAGGTAGGATACGGCGCAAATTTCATCGAGTACGCCGGTGGAACCCCTCCCCCTAGCCCGAGCCCGAGTCCGAGTCCGAGTCCAACTCCCGCTCCGGTTGTTAACGGACCGGACCTGACCGGTGTCTTCGCAAATCTCTCCACCGGCTCCGGGGGTAAAACCCTTGCAGGGATTTTCGAGGTGGAGAACATAGGGAACACGGCGACGGCTACTTCGTTCCGGGTCCTTCTCTATCTTTCTCCGAACGGGGCTTCCAAGACCAAATCCCTGGGATCCACTACAATAACGAAAGACATTCAGCCCGGAGGCTCCGTAAATATCAAGATCCGTAAGACTTTCACGAAATCAGTTAAGGGACAATATTTGATAGCAGTGGTCGACCCTGACAGCCTGGTGCCTGACTCAAATAGAAGCAACAACGTTGTAGTGTCGAACGTCCTTCAAACAAGAGCAAGAAGATAAACAATGAACCCCGGCGCATGGATGCCTTCTCGTGCTTTGTAATTCACCAGATCGCGGGACGAGATTGGCGGGATTACTGCCGGAGGCTAGGTCAAATGTTGAAAATTGTTCAGTTATGATAGATTAAGACATTTTTGTTCAAATGCTAAAGTGATCTGGTTATATATATCGACTTTGAATTGACGTTTTTGCTTTGTCCTGCATCTATGATTAACTTTTACCATACCCATTGGCTTATTGTGAGGTGCCGTAGGTAAATGGAACACGTGTTCATTAACTTTATTACCACCCATACTTATCCATAACTCGTCATAGTTATAATGAAAATCATCGATATCAATATGTTCTTTAGTTGCTACCCCAGCTATACTTTCTATTTTGAGAGCTGTAGCAATAGCCTGAACGGCTATTACCAACAGTGCATTAGGCGTAACTTCGTTCAAGTCCTTAGTAGCCTGTCTAATTAAATCAAATTTCCATTTTGTACCTTGAACCCTAGCAATGAATATCGCTTGTTCGCTACCTATCCCAACCATATTTCCATTTATGATACTGAAAGAAACTATTGATATTCCACATCCATTTACATTAAATTGTACAGCCATATCGCCTTCCATGTCGTAATAAGGAAATTGCAACGTCACGGTATATAAATTAACACCCAATAACTTTTCCCACAGAACAACCCTTGATGTTATCAGCGTTTCAGTGAAGCCTTTAGGAAAATAATTATTTATGAACTTATAATGGTTAATCAATATTGCACCACGGCATCTGCAACTAAAAGAGCGCCCAAGATAATTCCCTGCATATTTAAAGGCAATCCATCGTCGGTGCTTTTTCAGACATATTAAACTAGAAAGTCTAAATATTTGGATAGTTGTAAGGCAAATATTCAACGTAAATAACAAGCGAATTACTTGCACGCATCTAGAAAAAAATGGAATCGTAATGATTTTCTTCTTGACGGTCTTCCTGAACATAGAATTGCTCTCCGAACACCGGAAGTATCTTGAATTGCATCAGAACGAAAACCATACCGTTAGCGATATCTTAACAAAGACTTATTCTTTTCTGCTCTATAACATAGTTGGGTACAAGTTGTAAAGAAATGTAAAGGAAACCCGCATAAATTCAGAAATCATGCCACGGATACCGCTACGGTGCGGCGTGCATAAATCATGGAGAATACAGCGTATTTGTCCATATCGTGAAAGCATGAACCACACACAGCCTGGCTTCTGAGGACATACCCAACCTGGAAACCAGACAAAATGCCGCGGAGCTGCACCAACCACAATAGCTAATGGGTTCGAATCCTCGAAATTGGGTGGAAATAGAGTAAAACGTCCTGCCCTTTTGACACAACTTTGGCGCAGGTCCAAACGGCTCTTATCCAGTCGATGTTTGCAGGCGAACTCAGAGGTTCAAATCCTCTCGCCCCCGTTTTTTGGCACTCTTTCGATTCCGCCTGTTCTTTTACCGTACCGGACGCCTGAACGAATTACAGACCACCACACACGTAAAAGGCGCCAGTCATTACTTTAGGGCGCTCCATAACGAATTTTGACAGATAGGACCCGCGCCGAATCCAGGGGCTGGGCTGCGACCAGGAATTCCGCAATACCGTTTGCATTGACTACCTTGGAGTGTATATTAACAAGGGATTCGTGGCGTGATGCTGGATGCCCCTTGTAGAGCCATTTTGTGAGGGAAATTTATCGGGTTGTCAGTGGCTGCATGACCTTAATACCGATATCGAATTGCTCTTTTCACCGAATGGAGACTGGTAAGACTATATACTTAATAGGTAAGAGTCGCATGGATTTGAATAGATGCGCCAGCAAGGAGGGGGGTAGGATGAGAAGGATAGCTTTACTGCCGGTGATGTTTTGCCTATGGACGTCGTTGGCTGCCGGGGAAGTGACTCCGGTGCCTGCCGAACCGCTGCCCGTCAAGAAAGTAGTCTTTTACAAGCACGGCATGGGATACATCGAGCGAGAGGGGAAGATCAAAGACAACGCGACGGTCTCACTCTCATTTCGCACCGACCAGATGAAGGACCTTTTGACAAGCTTTTTCGCCCTGGATCTCGGCGGAGGCAAGATCTCGTCCGTGCAGTATGAAACACGCGACCCACTCTCCAAACAGTTGCAGGATATTCTCATCACCGTACCCGAGCAGGCGGCCCTCAGCCAATTCATGGCTCAGCTCAAAGGCGCCAGGTTGACCGCCAAAGCCGCTGGTGAGAGTGTTGCCGGCCGTATTCTCGGCATCGAGCCCCTCAACGAAATCATCGGCAACCAGGAGGTTCGGACGGGCTACCGTCTCGTACTGCTGACCGATGCCGGTCCCATCCGTTCGCTGGACCTTTTCGCCGTGTCCGAGTTCACCCTGGCCGATGAAGCGCTGCAAAGAGATCTCCGCAGGCTCATGGACCTTTCTCTTGACAGCAAATACACTAACCGGAAGAAGCTCACAGTGAGTGCCGCGGGGCAGGGTGAGCGAGATCTGAGGATCGGCTACCTCATCGAGATGCCCATCTGGAAATGCTCCTACCGCATTATATTCGACGAAAAGAAGAAGGACTCCTCTCCGCTCCTCCAAGGCTGGGCTCTAGCTGAAAACACTACGGAGGATGACTGGAAGGATGTGAGCATTTCCTTTGTCGCTGGAAACCCGAATTCCTATGTGATGGATTTATACTCGCCTTATTACGTGCGGCGCCAGCAGGTGCCGATCCCGGGCTTACAAGGCCTGGCCGTCGACTGGTCGGCTGTTTCTTCGCCCGACCTCATGGATAACCCCCGCGCCTTGGAATCGGAACTCGAAGTGGAAACAACACGCTCGCACGAAGGTCCCGGCAGGGCCGGCTCCGGCGGACGATCGGGCAGGGGCGCGGGCCGTGCCCAGACGATAGATCAACCTGCAGCACCGGCCCCGGCGCCGTCGGTCACCGGGAAGGGAACCGGCGAACTCTTCGCCTCCAGTTATGATGCAGCAGCTAAGGGCTCCAGTGTCGGGGAACTCTTCAGCTACGAAGCCAGGGAAAAGGTCTCGGTCCCTCGCGGCCAGGCCGCCATGGTCCCTATCCTCTCCAAACTGATAAACGGCCGGCGGCTCCTGTACTTTAAGGAGTCTTTCTCGCCCAAACCCACCAATGCTTTTGTGGTGCGAAACGATACCGACCTGACGTTCGAGGCGGGGGCCATAACTTTCTTTGAGGGAAGCACATCGCTTGGCGAGGGCATCCTGGGGCACATCCTGCCTCCCGGCAGTCAGGAGGTCGTCCCTTATGCCCAGGACGCCTCAGTGGACATAATCCCTCAGCAGAAAACTCATCGCGAACCCCACTTCAGGGGGCGCCTCGTGGACGGCATACTTACTCTCACGAGTGTCGAGACTCTAACCAACGATTGGAAGATCGTCAACCGAGGCAAAGAACCAGCCACCTTGTGGCTCAACCAGCCCAAAAGCGCCGGGTTCAGCCTCAGCAAACCCGAGAAGCCTCTAAAAGAAGTGGACAACCATTACCGATTCGAGGTTCCGCTAAAGGCCGGCGAGACGGTGGACTTTGTGATCGAGGAAAAGCGCGACGTAAATGAAACGGTGCAACTGGCGCAAAGCGGCGAGGAGAAGATCCGCTTCTATGCGGCCCAGGCCTATCTGTCACCGGGCGCAAAGGCTTTCATGAAGGAGTTGAGCGAGCTGATGGCGAAAAAGGCTGCTCTGCAGCGGCAGATCAACGAGTGGACTCAGCAGGCGAAGCGCCTCGACGAGGAACAGGGTCGTTTGCGCTCCAATCTCGAATCGCTTCGAACAGACCTGCCAAGGGAACAGGAGCTGCGGGCTAAATGGGTTTCAGCGCTCGCCACGAATGAAGACCAGTTGGTGGAGCGACGTGCGAAACTCGACGAAGCTGGCGGCAATATCCGCCAACTGGAAGAGTCCCTGGCCAAAAAGGTACGCGAATATAAGGACGAATAACGCTAAGTGTAATGCTGTTCACTTAAGAACAAACTTAATCAGATGTGAACAGCATTGACGCTAAGCGCATATCATGCAACCGCTGTTTCGAAGATCTTACGGCAAACGCGTACCGGGACGGTTTGCACGCGAAGCTGCGTTTTTTGACGTCGAAGAACACGAAGACTCGGTAGCGACGTCTTCCACGGCGGCGCAAAAGAACAACAGACTCGCAAGGTGGACTAAGCGGAAGCGCAGGCCACCAAGACTACCCTGACAGCTATGACGGGTCCACGGATTTCGTGCCGCTGGGAAAGAGCGCGCAAAGATAACTCTAGCACAGGAGGATTCGCATCAGATATATTGATTGGTGAGAAACGATAAGAGAGTGTGCAGAGATGGAAAATCAGATAGATATGAAGAAGCCGATAGTTAGAAGTAGACTCCAGATAACACATTATCATCTCAAAAAGAATCCGCTCTTATTACGTACAGTGATGTATTTTGTCCAGATATGAGACCGGAAATCTTCCCTTAAGGAGGATATGTCCATCATGAGCTTCTGTCCTATATGTGGGGCAAACCATGACCCCAAGATGCCGTGCTTTGATCGCGCAGGAGAAATACTGAGGGATCTGGGAATTCCGAAGAAGAAACAAACGTCACGACGGCATTCTAAAACCACACTCCGAAAATCACATTTCCCAGATATTATCGATGCATCATTCATCGTTTTGTGTGTCTATCTCCTAAAAGATTTTATTGCAAGAATTGTATTTTCGAACATCAACCCATCCACACCCCATAAATATCTTTTAGGTGTGATAGTTACAGTACTATCGTCAGTAATAATAATATCCGCAATAATGGTTTTAAACAAAAGTGAATATACGCAGCTTTTCCATTTTTCACATATTCCCGTTCCTCAACTTATTAAATCAATCATTATTCCTTTGGCGGTAGCATGTTTAGGGTTGATTACCTTGGATAGTATTCTTGGCAGCGTTACTAGGTTTTTATTTCCCCTGTCCGATCATTTCAAAAGCTTTCTTTCTTGGATAGATACGCCAAGCATACTGTCAATAGTCTATGGTGTGGTGCTTTCACCTGTTTTAGAAGAGATATTATATAGAGGTATTTTCCTAAAATCTTTCATAAGACAGTATAAAGTCAGTACAGCATTAGTAGCTTCATCATTCTTGTTTGCAATACTTCACGGAAATATCCATCAAGGCGTTCAGGCATTTTTGGGCGGCATCTTCTTTGGATGGTTGTTTATACAAGCGCAGTCACTATGGCCAACTATAATAGCTCACTTCATATTAAATTCACTTAGCATATGTGGATTTGGTTCTGTTAAAATTACTAAGTTCTTTATGATTAACGATGATCTCAACACAATTCGGATGCTAATTTTTGGTGCCGCCGGGGTTACCCTTTTTGTTGTTGGGATAATGTTTCTTTCGAAGAATCTTGGTAAAGCCAACGAGTCCCTCAAACCTATAAAGAGAGCTCACGGACATTAGACTGGGATTGATCTGGTATCTGACACCCGTACTTTATTCCGGGAGTTCCTATGAAACCCATCGAAATCTTGCCTTACTTCGCGAATACTTTCTGGTTGCTGGCGCCGCTCCTTGCTTTCAACATAGTTTTCGTTAAATACCTTCCGCATGCTTACCAGAAGGATGTTTTTTGGAAAAGCATCCCTACCTGGATCGGGCTGCCAGAGAACTTGTTGCGGCTGCTTGTTTTCCTGCTCCCCTTGGTCATGAAGCTTAGAATTTCCACGCCGAACCAGAAACTGGGGCTTTGGTTGTACGTGGTTGGGACTCTGGTTTACTTTGCTGCCTGGGGAGCACAGATCGCATTCCCCAAGAACAAATGGAGTATCAGCAAAGCAGGGTTCATGGCACCTGCCTATACGCCTGTCTTATGGCTTGCCGGCATCGGCCTTATTGGGGATACCCTGACTACACCCAAAATGCCCTACAGCCCTTGGGTTTACTGGTGTTTGGCTGGAATGTTTCTGGTGTTCCATAACATGCACACGTGGCTGGTCCACGATAAAGTAACTCGATAAAACCCTTTCGACTCCTGCCGAACATTGGACAACAGAGCGTACTGTCCATCTCAGCAAGGATGAACCATACCGAACCTCGCTTCTGAGCAAGAAATCGACTGGACAGTTGACTTCCCTACTGATAATCAGTAGTCCTCTTTTCACCACATGCCGGCTTTCATCCGAACACGAACAAAGGCCCCTCAGTGCGAGAATTTCCTATTCCTAAGTCCCTCAATTCCTTAATTCAACGGCATTGGCAGCCACCCCGCCTCATCGATCCTTGGTCCACTGCCTCAAATCGTCGGCCCAGGCGCATACCATTCTCTTGCCCAGCTTTCGCCTCCGGTAGAAAATGCGGCCACTCACCAGGAGCCGGCTTCTGTGCCCTCTTATCGTGCGTTCGGATACCTCCAAAAACTGCGCTATTTCCTTCCAGCCGACCAGCAAATCGTTTTCCCGCATAATGTTTCCTCCTTCTGAATTAAGAGCAGGTCAATAGGTGAATGGGTTAATGGGTGAGTTAAGAGCGGGTGAAGGGTCACTTTTTCGCTTTTCATTCCTTACCGTTCACTGCTCACTGCTCACTATTCACTATCTTTTCTCACGGTATTGGGCTCGTATCCCTCCATGACGGCGAAGTCTTTCATACTCAGCCCCGCCATCCGGAGGCGTCCTACCACTTCGTTTTTTGTTGCCCAACTCACTGTTTTCGTCATATAAATCCTTTATACTGTCCTTTGCCGGGACAGCTCGCTTAGAGAGTCCAGTACCTGCTGGCAGTCCTTATATGGAGGTGATCCTGTGGAAGATAATACTTCGCAATATGAAGCATTGTCAAATCAAAAAGTGACGCATTGGAAAAAAAATTCTCCCTACGCTCAAAGATTGAAATATGTCCGCAGACGTCTCGCGGACCAAAGAGGGGTGGGAAAAATCAGCCAGGCAACATTTGCGAAGATAGTCGAAGTACACGTGAGCGCGATCAGCCACGTCGAGGCCGGAAACACCCGTCTCCAACCCGACTTGGCCAAGGCTATAGAGGAAAAGACCGGATTTCGCCAGGCATGGCTTTTAACCGGCGAAGGCCCCGAAACCTTCGATCAGCCGGTGGAGGAAATGCTCTCCGCTACTACTCCACGGGAAAGGTCGTATACGGTCGAACTGCCGGCGGGCGAAGTTTCCTTCGCCTTTGTTAAAAAGGTCAAACCTCTTTTGAGCAGCGGGTCGGGGGATCTGGTCTATGAAGAACAGTCTGAAGATTTCTATTCTTTCCGCAGCGACTGGTTGTTGCGAAAAGGGGTTGTCTCGGCAATGCGCCTTGCCCAGGTGAGCGGCGACTCCATGCTGCCAACCTTGACCGACGGCGATTTCGTCCTGTTTGATACCTCGAAGCGCGACCCGCTCGACGGCAAGATCATGGTCATCGGCATCGATAACCATCTGTATATCAAACGTGTCCGGGTCTCGCCTGAAGGGATTTTCCTGGTGAGCGACAACAAGTCGGTATATGAACCCTGGCGCATCACCCCTGAAACTACCAGGTTTTTGGGGCAGGTTATATGGCATTGCGGGGAGGTGTAGTTTGCGTCCGAATAGTTCCCCACAGAGGCTAGATGAAGCAGGAAACAAGAAGCAATAAGCGGGTATGGGGTGCTCTGTTTTTCTTCCTGCTCCCTGCTTCACTTTTGCTTCTCGCTTCCTTTTTCCCTCGCAAGCCGCAGTTTTTTTTCTCTGCGTTTTTCTCAGCGATCTCTAAAGATCGACCATAGCCACTCGGAGCAGGCCACCGGGTTTTTGGAATTATCGAACGCCCTCTGCGGTGAATACTTTTTAGTCTTTTGGTTGCGGCCATCGGCTGCTCAGTGTCCTCTCTGTCTCTCAAGATCAACCGCGCCCCGCGTGCGCATCGCAGGATTTTTTGAGTTATCAATCTGTGAGCGCTTGCCGCTTTTAGTGCTCTTCGTTTCAAAATACCCGCTTCACAAAATCTCCCATAAACTTCACTTTTTTCATTGACAACGCTTCACATCCTGAAGTACAATATCCTCGTAAAAACGCTCCATGCCCTGAATGCGCAGAGCGTGGGATATAGGACTTTTTTAAAAAAATGAAGGAGCAGGCTCATGTCGTTTCCGGAGGTCGTCAACATGTACAATAGAGACTGGGAACGGATACAAAATCCGCCCAGGGAACCCGAATTCATGGAACCTGCAGAGTACGGGCCCGCAAATTGTCCCCCCTGCCAGATGTGGCATGAAGTGAACAGGCTCATGGCCGATTTCTTTTATAACAAAAGACCCTACGGCAAAAGAGTCTGTGGAAAAAAATTCTGCGTCAAAAAAGCCGGGGCCGGCGCGCCTCCAAACGAACCTTCACCACGCTAACCCCCAAGCCCGGCTGCTTGGTCCCGGACACGAGGTTTGCCGGTCGTCCGATCCGGCAGTCAGGTGGGACCGCCGCTTCTCGCGGGGTGGTGGGTTGGCTGTCGAGATCGGATTTATCGTCCCATGCCCCTATTGCTGCGGAGCGCTGAGCAGTATGAGCAGTGAGCAAACGCTTCCCGCTTCTTGTTCTTGTTTAAGAGCCCAAAAACCAAAACAGCAGTTCTTAGTTAGCAACAGTTTTTAGTTAACCCAAAACCAACAACTAACAACACTAAACTCCTAAAGAACGGTGAATAATGGCCGATGAATCGCTTTTGCCGGGTAACCTCGACCTGTCCTCTATCCCTGACGCACCCAGGCCGCAGCCACTTTTGGCGGGTCTCGACCAGTCCTCCACCCCTGACGCTCCTAAGCCTGATGAAAATCAGGGCTGCATCACTCAATCCGATCCACTATCGAGTTGCATAATAAATCTGAGAAAATCTATTTTCCCGCCCATGTCTCCGGAACAGGCAGCGGCCTACATGAGCGAATCCGATCCACTATCGAGTTGCATAATAAATCTGAGAAAATCTATTTTCCCGCCCATGTCTCCGGAACAGGTAGCGGCCTCCATGACCGACTCCGATCCACTATCGAGCCGCATCCTTGAACTGAAGAAATCTATTTTTGCATCCGGCCCTCCGGAACTGCCCAAGCCGGAAACAGTCCCTTATGCGGGAGAAGATCAAGGATCGCAACTAAGCTCTTATAATCCCGACTCCTGGATAAGTGGCAAAATCCCGGCTCCCGCACAGCCTCTCTTTGCTTCAGTGCCGCGTCCTCCTGAACGCCTCTACCGCGAGAATGCGCCGAAGATTCTACAGGATATCTGGAATGCCGCCTCACCCGAGCCAATAGTTGGGCCGCTCCGTGAGCATCCTTTGCCGCCGGATCAAAGGGGCCTCACGCTGGCAGATCCCCCGACGGCTGCGGCCAACGATACGAATTATCTCGGCAGCAGCCCGAATAACCAGGCAGCCGTTCTCGGTGAACAGGGTTCGCCCCGCATCAACATGCTAAATATTTACAAGCAATGGGCGATCGGCGGCATTGATACTTTGTTGCGTGTATTGTATGAAGCAAGCGGTGCCCTTGACATCGCCATACCTTACGAGCCTTATCAGTCTCCGTTTTCAGCCCCTGCTGACGTTAACGACCAGACGGCGCGCCTCATGGGTTCCTTTCAGCTCCCGGCCCTCATAGGCCCCGCCGCAGACGATGCCGGTCCTTTTGGCGGTATCCCCGAGACTACTGAGAGCGTGGCGGCTAGGGGCGGTGTGGACCTGGCGTTGAAATACAAACCCGGTTGGACTGCAGAACAGATGGCCGAAGCAGACGCGAAGGTTGAGATCCTTAATAATTCCGAGACGGTTGTAACACAGGTTGAGAGAAGCGGGACCTCCGCCGCCATTCGATACCGTCAGTCCGAAGGCATTGTTCCATCGGGGAACGACGTCGATCACATGGTTGATCTCCAGCTAGGTGGAGCTGACATTCTGTCCAACATGTGGCCTTTAGACTCGAGTGTGAATCGCAGCCTTGGTGCCCAGATTCAGCGACAGATCAAAGATCTGCCTACCGGGACTCGGATCAACCGTGTTAAAATTGGAGAATGAATATGTTTGAGCGATTTGAGTCACATTATACCCAGGACGTTGCTTTGGCTCGACCTCAGCGGGTCATTGCGGTCGAAAATCCGAATGACCCCCTGCTTGACGGGTTGCTGCTCAAATACAGCGGCGCTTCGTTCAACAACGGTCTATACAGGATTATGGGGGCGGAGACCCAGGGATTAGCGGATGTATTTGTTATTAGCGCATTTCCTGGCCTTTCGAATAAGATTAAAAATTTTGCCTACGATTGGCTCGGGCGAATTTTCGCCCTCGACCCAATCCGGCTTGTAGGGGGGTTGCCAGCCGTCTTGATGTTCGAGCCCGGCACCGGAAAAACCCTTGAGATTCCGTGCAACCTGCTGACCTTCCATGATAATGAACTGGTCGATTATCGCGAGGAGGCTTTGGCTGAGGGCTTTCACACGCAATGGCTCGTTAAGTGCGGGGTGATACCGAAGCAGGACCAATGCATTGCATACAAGCAGCCATTGTTTCTCGGAGGTAAAGACACGATTGAGAATCTTGAACTCTCAAACCTGGACGTCTACTGGACTCTGATCGGGCAACTGATTCGAAAAGCACGAGGTTTCGCCCACGGTACACAGATTGGAAAAATCAGGATCAGCGAATAAAGCGACGAGTAGCAAACGCGAATAAACTTTGAAGTTCATACCTCGGCTGAACGATGGTCAAAAAACGAGAGAGTACTATGGAATGGTGGACACGCCTTCAAGCCGACCCTGAATTCATCGCACGCCGACGGGAAAAAGACCGCATAATCGAGGAACACGCAGCTCGTCAGCGAGTTGAGGAAGGACCGATCTTGGCCGAGCTCCGCGAGGTTGGCTGGGACGTTAAATCCGTCTGGGACTTGATCAACGCCCCCGCCAGGTATGAGGAGGCAATTCCCATTCTTCGCAAGCATCTGCGGCTTCCGTATTCGGACAGGATACGAGAAGGTATCGCCCGAGCCTTGGCTGTGCCAGATGCCAGGCACGCTTGGCCAACGCTGGTTGCCGAGAAGGGCCGCCTGGATTTCGTTTGATCCACATGCGATGAAGGGTGGTACCGCTTTTCCAGACCTGCTGAGGGAAGCGCCAAAAGGTAAGTGAGTGAGACCGGCTTCCGATCATTTCATCTCTGATTTTGATATTTCTCCAAAGGCTGAATCCTTCAAGTACTACCTTGCGAACCCGGAGGCAAAAACCCTTGCCATGCAGATCGCAAAGGCCAGGTTTCGCTCGATCTCCCGTGATGGACCTGGCAACTACCGGCACTTTGGCCACTCGCCGCTTAGCCCCAGCATATAGGGATTCTCTATTCCCTGCGTTATTTCGCACTCGCAGTTCAAAAGTCCCTAAGGGTGATTGTCTTTAAACCCGAAGCTCGCGGAATCCTGCCTTATACGGGTCGACCTGCCAGACTTATCGTTAAAGGGATATATACCCCGCAGTCCCCTTAAGTGTGGCGGCAACACCTGAACCGGCCACCAAGGTGCCTCCGAAGCTTGAACCGTGGTGAGAAACGGGGTCCGAAGAATATTTTATCTCGTCACGACATTGTAAGAAACGTGTCATTAAAAGGTAATAAACCATAGTCTAGTATTCCGCTCTGAAAACGGTTGGGTCCTTTGCTGCCCGAAATTGGGACCAGAAAGCCCGAGTGTGAAGTGGAGACTTCATGTGCGGGCTTTTTTTATTGAGCCTCCAGTAGGGTCTTCCTCGCTACTTTTTACAATCCAATCCGGAAAAATAGATAAAGCCAAACCCATCGTAAGGTGGGGACGGAAAGCCACGGGTCCGTTACGGACAGCCGGGTTGCCTTGCTCCAACAGGAGACAGCGCACCCGGCTTTTGTTCTTTGGGGCGCTGATTGCCGGCTGGCGACGTGAAAGGAGGTGCGAAAGAGGGGCGACAGGGAAATATCCCGGGTAGGGAAGAGCGACTATAGACTCCTTTGTAAAACAGTGAAGATTAACCAGTTAGGAGGCAGGAAAATGAAGAAAAACATTGCGGTAATGTTTGGGATAACCATGCTTTGCGTGCTCCTGATGGGCAATGTCGGGTATGGCTTCAATCAGGATGACTTGTATAGTTTGCAAACAACCAATCTATGTCCCCGGTGCGACCTGAGCGGGGCCGAACTGGGCGGATCGACCATGCACGTGGCGGACATGAACTGGGCGAACCTGAGCGGGGCCGACCTGAGCGGGGCGGACCTGAGCAATTCCGACGTGGATGGCGCAAACCTGAGCGGTGCGAACCTGAGCGGTGCGAACCTGACCGGGACAGACCTGAGCGGCGCGAACTTGACCGGCGCAAACCTGAACGGCGCGAACCTTACCAATACAACCCTGGACGGAGTGAAGCTGGATAATGCTACGTGGACGGACGGCCAACCTTGTCAGCCTGGGTCGGTACAGACTTGTATCGAGTAGCCGGAGTGTCACGAACAGCAGCATAATTTCCATAAATATAGGAGAAGATATGAATACGACGATAAAAAAAGCATTAGCCGGTCTTGCCTGCGGGCTTGTCATGGCAACGTGCGGTTCGGCACTGGCCGCCAACCCCACCAACGGCATAGAGTACTCACCCTACATGATCTACCCCAACGTACCCAGCGAGATGCAGGTGCTCTGGATGGACTGGGGCACTGAGACAGACACGATCAGTTGGGGTACCGACACGACCTACAGCGGTGGGTCCTTTCAGTCGACCGAGTACAACACCACCACCTCTACCGGCTATCCGCTGCATCAGCATGCGTATACAATTACAGGGCTGAACACCAACACTAAGTATTACTATCAGGTCACAGACGTAAACGGCGTCGTTTATAATGGTTCGTTCTGGACCGCGCCCAACCTGACGGACACCCACGTAAAGATCTTTGCTCAAGGAGATTCGAGAAGTCAACCCTGGTTTCTGGACGGCCTGGATCAGCAGATGATCGCGTTTTATAACTACACTCCGGACGGTGGCCAGACTTACCCCAACGCTGAATATCAGCGCCTTTCGATCGCCAACGGCGACTGGGTAAGCACGGACGGCGACAGCTATTGGAATACCCAGTGGTTTATGCCGACCCAGACGAACGTTCGTGCATACACCGCCAATACGCCCATGAACGGGTGTAAAGGCAACCATGACAACTCCGGTTCCGGTTACAGCGCGACCTTCCCGAAGTACTACCCTTATCCCTATCCCACGTCCCAGGGGGCATTTACTCCGACGGGGACGAAGGATGGCGACGGCAACCCCTACTATAGCAACCTGTTCTGGTCCTTCGATTACGGCCCGATACACTTCACCGTGATTGACGAGTACTCGCCCATGGGCCCGGGATCAGCGCAGTACACCTTTGTTCAAAACGACCTCGCGGCAGCCCAGGCCGCGGGCAGGCCTTGGAAGATCGTCATCTATCATGAGCCCGCATTTAACGCGGGATCAGACGGCGATAACACCGGTGTGCAGGTCTATGAGTCTCTTTACAATCAATACGGCGTGGACATGACCTTCTCCGGCCACAGCCATAATTATTGCCGCGCCGGAGTTTATAATGCCACTCAGCAAGGCCCCACGATGTCTGGCGGCTACCCGATAGCCATGAATATGCCGCATATCACCAGCGGCGGCGGCGGCGCTCCCATATACCAACCAGATCTCTCCAATGCGGGAAGCTACCCGTACGTCATCACTGCTTGGCCGTGCCTCGAGTTCATGACCTTCGATGTCGAAGGAAACACTCTCACCATGACCTCTTACCAGATAAACAACGTAACGGATACTGGAACTACATCTACTCCTCCGGCCTCGACCAACTATTCAATTTCACCGATCGAGACAACCGTTCTGCATCATTACCCCAACGTAACGCCGCAGGTCAGCGCGCAGCTCGGCAATCTTGTGTACAATCACACCACGAAGACGTACAACGGCACCGTGACGATCACCAACAACGGAGCCGCTCTTAGCGGTGATCTTCACGTAGTTCTGGACGGCATTATCAACCTCCAGGGCATCAACACCAATATCCTCAACAGCACTACAACTGCATCGAACCAGACAACCCAGTTGAGCAACCAATACAGCACAGCGAATCCGAGAATTACGTCGATGATTGCCAACAACCCCGGAGCCTATGTAAAAGCTCCCGCCGGGACCGGCCTGAACAAGACCATTACGCTGGTCAATCAAACGGGATCCAACAACGGCGAACCCATGATAAACGCCGGCCTCAACGGAAACGGGCTGGCCTCAGGCGCGTCAGTAACCGTTCCGCTGAAGTTCACAAACTCAGGTACCGGCGCAATTAATTTCAATCCAGTAATATTGAACGAGTTACCTGGTGAATAGGAGAATAAATCATGAAGTTGCTTAAACTCAAACTGCTTGTCTTCGCTTTGATCATGTTTGCAGCGGGCTCGGCGTTCGCAACGTATAGCTACGAGGTGACCGTCAATACCAGCTCACTGACCGGTAGCGGAATTCTTGACTTCCAGTACGATTCCTTCGGTGGTGCGTCTTCCACTGCAACCGTTTCAAACTTTTCTACGAACGGCACACTGGCACTTTTGAATGATACCCTCGACGCGCAGAACCCTTCTGCCGTTTCAGGTGTGCTGCCAGGCCAGGTTACCTTCACGAATCCGAATTCAGTAAACGAGTACATTCATGCAATTACGTTCGGCAGTTCGCTCAGCTTTCTGGTTACATTGAGCAGTCCCGCTTCCGGTGGACAGTCCACCGGCAGTTCTGCCTTCTCCCTCGGCCTGTTCAGCGATACGATCAATTGGAACCCGCTTCTCAACACGACCGATCCGAACTATGCGGGTACGGTGTTTACCATAGACCTTAACAACAACGGGAGCACCTCAGCCAACGTTCTCGGAGGCAGCCCGGCAGTCGTTTCCCCGACGCCGATTCCTCCCACCGCCTTGCTGTTCGGCGCCAGCCTGTTTGGGTTGATCGGAATCCGCAGAAGGGCGAAGAACTAGACCTGGCACAACGTCAACTAAGCTCGGCGGGTACAGGCCCGCAATCCGTCATTCCGGCGAAAGCCGGGGTGACGATCCCATGCAACACGCCGAAACTTTTTTGACGATGCACTGGTCTCACATCACCAGGGAAGGGGGCCTTCCGGCCTCCTTCCTAATGCGCGTGGAGAAAGAGTTTTTGTACTGTAGTTGTCTGAAAACGGTCCGGTTTTTACGATGCAACGGAAAGACCTGGGGGCTTCGCTGCGCTTAGCCCACGGATCTTTTCGTAATTCAAGGGTATCCGTCGGGGACATGACGGACTGCCGTGAAACCGTAACATTCACGTAATAACCAAGTAACATGTAATGAACTAAACCTTAACAAAAATGACCTTGTTATTGATTCACAAAAAAGACGATGGAGAACCAACCATGACAAACACATTGCCGCTAAGGCGATGCAGAATTCGACGCATCGAGCTTATTTTCGCGCTTATTCTTACGCTTCTCGTGAACCTGTCCTGGCTGCCCCAGGCCGCGTCGGCCGCTCAGAACAGTCCGGCCGCTGAAGAGTTGGAGCAGAAAGCCCAGCGCGCCTATATCGAGCATCGCTTTGAGGATGCGGCGGCGCTCGATGCCGAAATAGCCGAAAACCTCCCCGACAGCCAAGCGCGGCACTATGCCGTAATGATGCTGGGAAACATATATGAGGAAAACCTTGTCGATTTAAAAAAAGCGATCCAATGGAACCGCGAGTACCTCGAAAAATATGCCGATTACAGGCAGGCCCCCGCCTACCGGGAAAAAATCGCCTTTTTGGAAAAGATGCTGCCTCAGGAACCGGCCTTCAAGACCTATCAAGCGATCCGGTCGGCCGGTGACAATGACGATGTCATGGTTGTCAAATATGAGGCGCTGCTGAAGGAATACCCCGATTTTATCCTGAAAGACAAGGTCGAGAGTGAACTCGGACACGCCTACGCCCGCCTGGACCAGCGCAAGAAAAGCTATCTGGCTTTCAAGTCCATAGCTTCGGGGCCAGGCGGAGATAAACTAACGGGAAATGACCGGTCGACCTATGAAGATGCCCGACGCTATTGGGAAATGACATGGACCTGGGCATGGGTGGCGTGGGCCGTCGTAGTTATGCTGTGGGCCGTGGTCCTCCTGATGAAGCCGTGGAAGCGACTAACCTGGTCATCCAGCAAAAGGTTTATGATATTGCCTGCCTTATGGGTGCTTGGGACCATAGCCAGCATACCCGTTTACTATTCCCTGAACACCATCGGCTATCCGATCGTAATCCCGATCTCTGCGGTCTTCATCGCTGCCGGACTAAATCTTGTAGTGCTATTCTGGCTGCTGCTTCTGACGAGGGGCGGGTTCTGGCAGACCAGGCGCCTCTCTCTCCGATTGTGTACTCCCGTCCTCACCCTGCTGATGACCACGGCGGTTTTTTATCTATTTGTCGTATATCACCCGCAAGGACCCTATATCACGGACCTGTTTGGCGTCAAACTGGAGTACTGGCAGGGGGAACTCCGGGAACACGGGCTGTCATTCAGAATACCGGGACGATGAGCGGAAAATCGAGGCAACCACTGTCGCGTTGAGGATGACAAAGCGAATTTAAAGAAGGAAGGTAAAGAAATGAAAGGCCGAATCCTGAAGATCAAGACCGGTTACAACCCGAACTCCAGCAGTATAGGAATCGATATGATAGCGTTCTTCACGGCGGGAGCGGCCGTAACGGTCCTTTTCAACACCATGGCGGCGGTCCTGGCCTCGGCGAAGCCGTTGAAGCACCCGCAACCCGAAGAAGTGAAAGAGGCGCCGGCAATCGGTCAACTGAACGCACAGGGGCGAGCATCATGAAATATCGGCTGGAGTCGTTCGGAGGGGTTTTGGCTTTGGAAAATCCTCCAATGCTGGTGCACGTAGACAGGGATTTCATGCGCGGGCTGGGCTTTGAGTCCAGTCCGCTCTGGGAAAAGCCGGAGGACTCTCTTCTCTCCGCTCCGCTGGAGGTCCACCTCTCGGTGACCAACGCCTGTTCCAAGCGGTGCGGGCATTGTTACATGGATTCCGGAGAACGCGATGCGGGCGAAATGCGGGCCGAAGATTTTCGCAGGGCCGTCGACATGCTCGCCGAAATGGGCGTGTTTCATATGGCCCTTGGCGGCGGCGAGGCGCTGGAGCGCCCCGACTTCTTTGAATTGGCCTCCTATGTGCGCCACCGGGGCATCGTCCCCAACCTGACCACAAACGGACTCCTCTTGACCCCGGAGACCGCCGCGAAATGCCGCATATTCGGTCAGGTTAACGTAAGCGTCGACTGGTCCGAGAATATCGGGACAGTAGCGCAGGAGGACGATGCTTTCGCGAAGAGAGCAAAGGGCGTCGATCTGCTATCGGAGGCAGGCGTCAGCGTCGGCCTTAACTGTGTCGTGACCCGGCAAAATTTTCCGCGGCTCCCTGAGGTATTGGCCTTCGCCTCTAAAAGAGGGCTTACTGACGTTGAGTTTCTGCGCTTTAAACCCTCGGGGCGGGGCAAACTGGACTATTTCGAAAAGCGGTTGACGCCGGCGCAGAACCGGGAATTCTACCCGATGCTAAAGCGGATCTCTCAAGAGTGCGATGTCCCGGCCAAGATCGACTGCTCGTTCGTCCCGATGTTCTGCTGGCACCGGCCCGAGAAGATGCTGATGCAGCAGTTCTCGGTCTATGGCTGCGAAGCCGCCAACGTCCTGGTGGGTGTGCGCTCCGACGGGAGGTTTGCAGGCTGCTCCTTTCTGCCCGGTGAGGAGAGCATTTTCGACCTGCCCCGGCTGTGGAATGGCTCGGAATCTCTCGCACGCTTGCGCGGCTGGATTGACCAGGCCCCCGAACCGTGCCGGTCATGTGAATACCTGGACATCTGCAAGGGAGGGTGCCGCGCCGTATCGGCATTCGTCGCCGGTGACGGCTTTGCTCCCGATCCTGAATGCCCGTTTGTGGACGGCGAAGACTGAAATTGCCATGAGAAGATCTAAGGGGTTCTTGATGCTTACATCGTTCAGGAAACTATTTTCATTTGCCATAATGATTTCATTGCTTTTAACGGCGTTCTCCGTATCCGCTCATGATGTCCCCATGGCGGGATCACGGTGGAGTTTCAGCAAGACCGGCATTTTTGGCGAAATAGATCTCAAACCGGTTTTATTCGCGGAAATAAAACCAATAAAAGCAGGGAATTTTGATATCAGCACCATTCCACCCGACGCATTTGGAGAAGTTGCACGTGATATGATCCAACCGTACATCAACGAAAGACTTTCCATATTAGTAAACGACAAAAAATATCCCGTCAAAGTTGATAAATTGGATAGAAATGCAAATAACTTATACACCATAACGATCTCGGTGAACAATGTCAGCTTCGACAAGCCTGTAAACGCGGTAAAGATCTTCTACTCATTGTTGTTCGATGAAACGAACAATGAGCACATAAACCTCGCCTGCGGCTATCTTACAGACTCTAAAGGCGACGAATTGAAAAAGATTTTCAATACTTCCACGCCGGCAATGCAAATTGCCTTCGACGCGAATACCAAAGTCTGGGAATTCTCCATTAATCGTCCCGCAAGCGCTCCTGTTGCGGAGCGTGAACCGGGAAGTCCTGTTGTAAACAGCAGTGATGCTTCAATATTATATAATCGAGAGCATAGGTCTGTGTGGACTACCATACGTGAATTCATACCTATCGGTATAGAGCATATTCTGACAGGCTATGACCATATCGCATTTCTATTGGCCTTGATTGTTATAGGGCTCTCTCTGAAGGAAGCTTTGAAGATAATCACGGCTTTTACCGTTGCACACAGTATAACGCTCCTTTTAGCGGCACTGCAGATTGTAAGTCTGGAATCAAGATTTGTAGAAAGTGTAATAGCGCTTTCCATCTGCTATGTGGCCGTCGAAAATATATTGAAAAAGAAAGTTAACTATCGCTGGCTTATAGCTTTCGTCTTCGGGCTGGTCCACGGATTCGGGTTCGCAAGTGCTCTTCAGGAATTGATAGTGGGAAAATCGAATTTGCTGCTCTCGGTGCTCTCCTTTAACGCGGGAGTAGAAATCGGACAGTTGACGATAGTCTGCGCCTTGATGCCTGTTCTATACCTGCTCAAGAAACAATTCGAATCGAGAATAATAACCATGGGCGCATCCGTATCTATCTTTATTTTCGGTTTTACCTGGCTTATCGAGAGGGTATTCGATCTGAAACTATTATGGTTCTGATTAGGGAGAAACTTGTACCTCAATCGTTGGCCAATGCCGGCCCTGATCTCCATCATCTTCTTCCGTGTTTCCGCTTTCAGTTCGGAAAGTACCGTCAACTTGGAAACGGTGGAGAGCAAGCTTAAAACCTGCGTTGGTTCCGAGACTTATAAGACGCGCCACTTGGAGCACAGTGATTCATGGAAGATCCTTTGTGTTGCGATCCTTTTGACCTTCCCGGACTGTTTTTTGCCGAGGCGGAAGCCCTCGGCGCACAGGATGCGGGGTCCTCATCTTCGCGGACGGATACTTTCCGGCCAGGAACAATGCAAGTGCCCGAGGCAATGGTGGAGGAGAGCACCAACGACCCTGCCTTATGGTTCACCGGTAATCAAGTGACCGAACCACTTGCGGGGGCCGTTACAGACTCTCAAGAATTTGAAATCGGGCTTGAGTTTTCGGATGAGCCTTCCGATGGAAGCCTTTCCGGGTGTTGGATCGGGCCGACCTCCATTTTCTCTGATTCCAGAACGTGGTCGAGTTTGGCCCTGGTGGTTTTCACGTATTCCGTTCTTATGTGTCTTTTGTGGTTCTCACCGAAGCCGCAAGCCCAAAGCTTTAAGTTTATGGAGGTGCAGCTCGTTTCCATGAAGGGGGACGCAAACGATGCCGGACTTAGCCTGGGAGGTCCCCGGGAGCCGGGAGCAACAGATATACAGAGTGGGGCCGAAATAAACGCCGGGGAAAAGATAAACCAGGAAACTCCGCCCCTGGAAAGCAAGAGTTTACCCATAGAAAAGAGAAATGACGCCCCACAGAACGCCCCTGTGAAAAAGCATGCTAAACCAGTTCCGGTTCAACATAAAGAAAAACAGGCCGTTGCTCAATTACAGCCAGTGCATACAGACTCACCCAGCCAATCGGATACCCCCACTGAGGGCTCCGGGCAGGTTGCCGGCGGTGCGGGGGCTGCTGTTTCGTCAGGCGCCGGATTATCCGGTGGCAGCGGTGTTGATGGAGCAAGCAACGGTTCTGTAGAGAGGGCTTTTGGGGCCCCCGACGGTCCAAGCTTTCTGCACAGGGTCGTACCATCTTATCCTGTTTCGGCCAAAAGACTTGAAAAGCAGGGGACCGTACTTCTGCGTGTGACCATCGATGAGTGCGGGCGGCCTTGTCAGGTCGAAGTGCTCCAGAAAGCCGGTTTCGGTCTCGATGAAGAAGCAGTCAGGGCCGTAAAGGAATCTACGTTCGTCCCGGCGAAAAGAAACGGCAAGCCGCTTACCTGCAAGGCCCTACTTCCAATCCGATTCGTGCTCAAACAATCATAGAAAGCAAAACGATGCCGTTGATAGCGACTTCATGGCCCGATAGGGCGGCCTTCGTGGAAAGAATCGCTTCCATGCATGGATGGGTACCCGATTTCCACGAACAAAAGCAAAAGATGTCTGGAGGTTTTGCAGGGCTAAACGATTACTGTCCGGTAACATGTATTTTCACCCTCGTGGCGGCCTTTCTTCAATACGATGCGGGAGGCTGAGCCCAAGGTCGTTCTAATCCGCCAATTTCATTTTCTGGAAACCATCTCAAGCGCTATGCAGAGGGTTCACAATCGCCGATTAAATTGCCTCGGGGGAGGGCAAGATGTTTCATCTTGGAGGGGGATCGGCCTGGGTCCTCGCAATTGCGGCATTGTTAGTGCCATGTTTTTACCTGGCCCGGTTCATGCGCTCGCGCGCAACCGGCATCCTGGTCGACCGGCTGGTGTGGTTCTCGGTGGGAATGGGATTTCTGCTGGCGAGCTCTACCGCATCGGCGCAGGATATTTCCGGGCAAAATACGGGCACGGACCAGGCGCAAACCGATACCTTCAACCTTCCCGCCGTCACTGTACAGGAAAAGGCTCTTGACGAAGCCCGGGCGCAGATTTCACCCAGTCTTGGCGCAACCGTTTATACCCTCGACAGCGAAAAAATCGATGTACAATCACAAGGAGAGTTCGCATCATTTGACCAGACCTTTTATCGTTTTCCGGGCGTGGCACAGGACGAACTCGACAAGCGTCTTCATGTGCGAGGTGAGGAAGCCGACCTGCAGTATCGTATCGACGGCATGCTTCTGCCGGATGGACTTTCCGGTTTTGGACAGGAACTTTCGACAAAATTCCTCGAATCCGTATCGCTTATCACCGGCACACTGCCGGCTCAGTACGGCAACCGTACCGCCGGAATCGTAGACATTACGACAAAGACCGGGCAGGACCTGAACGGTGGCCTCTTATCGGCTTATGGCGGCCAGTACGAAACGGCCTTGACAACAGTCGAATACGGCGGCACCTGCGGCCCATTCCGCGGTTATGGCCTTTTCAGCTTTATGCAAGACTCTCTTGGCATGGCCAATCCGACCGCGAGCTTCCGGCCTATACACGATGATACCGATCAATTCAAAGGGTTTGCCGATGTGTCATACCTGATTGACAGCACAAGCCGGCTGACGTTGATCATGAGCGGTGCTGACAGCTCTTTTCAGCTCCCCGTGAACGGCGGTCAGGTCCCGCACTATCAATACGGGGCAATTACCACATTCGACTCGAACAAAGTGAATGATAACCAGTACGAGCAGGCAAGTTACGAAATCTTGGGATACCAGAAGAATTTAGATAACATCGACCTGCAATTGACCCAGTCGACCCGCGTCAGTAATGTTTCATTCAAGCCCGATACGGTTGCCGACGTCATATTCAACGGCGTCGCCTCGGATACCGACCATCAGCTCATTTCCAATAATTTGAATTGCGACGTCAGCGACCGCGTCAACGAACAGCATACCGTGCGGACCGGTCTCTCTTTCAGTTTTTACCAGGCGCAGGTGAACACCACGGATACAGTGCTGCCGGCTACCTGGAACGGTTCTCAGTGGGTCGCAACGCCGGGTGGGCTGCCCTTTGATATTGTCGATAACAATGCTAAAGCGGCAGAACTTTATGGTGTATACCTTCAAGATGAATGGCGTATTACTCCGAAGTTAACGGTCAACTATGGGGTGAGAGCTGATTTGTGGACTGCCTATATCAATGAATCCCAAATCAGTCCGCGTGTAAATTTCGTCTATAAGCTGCTGCAAGCCACGACTTTGCATGCGGGCTACGGCCGCTATTTCACGCCTCCCCCCCTCGAACTCGTCCAAACCGGTGATGTGTCGAAATTTAACAATACGACAGACGCCATAGATCCGTCTTTGCGATCAACTACGGCCGATCCGGTTCGAAGCGAGCGATATCATTACTTCGACGCCGGAGTTAATCAGGACATTGCTCATAATCTCCATGTCGGAGTGGATGCGTACTATAAGATAAAGACGAACGTCCTCGATGAGGGGCAGTTCGGTCCTGCAATGATCTTTTCGCCGAATAATGCGGCAAAAGGTCTCGTTCGTGGCGTAGAACTTACCGTTTCCTATGAAAAAGATGGCTTCACAGCCTGGGGTAATGTTGCGCGCAGCCAGGCCACGGTTGAAGGCATCACATCCGGGCAATGGCAGTTCACTCCGGAAGAAGTCGCCTATATGAATAGCCACTGGTATCATCTCGATCACGACCAGAATTGGACTGCCTCGGCCGGAAGCTCCTATAAGTGGGGCCAATTCAAGGTTTATGCCGATGCACTTTACGGAAGTGGGCTCTATAGCGGCTTCTGCAATATGACTGAACTTCCGGGCTATGTGACGTTCAACGTTGGAATGACCTACGACTTAAAACTCAGCCCTGGGAATAACTTAAAATTTAGATTCGATGTTACAAATGTAGGAGATCTCTCGTACGAAATCCGAAACGGAAGTGGGATCGGGGTCTTTGCCCCACAGTATCTTCCAAGGCGTGCTTTTTATGCAGGAGTCTCCAAAAATTTTTAGCAGGATTGCAGCTAAGACGTCGCCCTGCCTTGACAAGGCGAACTGAACGAATTGAAAAAGTAAGATTAATTCTTATATTTAAAGAGCTATTTGAACAGGGTGACTCTTTTTGAGCGATCACCGGGAAACGATTACGTACGTGCATACCGACGCCCGGAAAGGGCGGCGCTGAAAGGCCGGTAAAAAATGGCAGGGGCATGAATGTAGGCTCCTTGCCAACGGCCATTATGGGAGGACTCCAATGGAACGGGACAAAGACAAATGCCAGATTGGTGAGGTTTCCTATTCCCCGGGCGAGGATTTTTGCGATGAGGAGTTATGCTATGTCTGCAGAGGCGGTGAATGGGAGATGAAAACGAGTAACTTCATCGGAATGTAAAGGACGGTACAGCGGCCGGTCAAATTTGCGCGGGGACCGACCCGCATCGGGTTACGTTCCGCCTTCGGCCTCCGGATCAGGGCCTGTCACGGACCTGATCCAGAGGCCGGAACGAAATAAGGGGTCGAACTTTTCACACCCCAAAACAAATCAGCAGTTTCACCCTTCCAAGCGTTTACTCTTCTATGCTCTCGGAGGGCCGCCTTGCGAAGCGTGGAGTTCTTTTTCTGAATCACTGCTTACTGATCCGCACTGATTTCGCTCTGTTTCATCTCATTCGCAACCAACCTGCCTTCCTGCGCAACCTATGACTCTGCCACCCAGTTCTTGCCTTAACTTTCACACGAACATATTCCGCCGTGGAGTTCCAGTTTGTCAATACTGTAGGCGGCCCCTTCAATAATCTTCGATCCATGTTTATTTTTGATGCGGATAGTGAAATTTGAAGAGGAGCACAAGAGATGGCTACCTTGAAATATATAGGTGATCTTATTATCGATTCAACCGGCCCGCTGAGAAAAATCCGGCTTCCTGACGGACTCTATGTCGTGGGTGAGCAAATGCTTATTCCAGTGGATAGCGACGAGGAAGCCGACGAAATGATAGAAGAACTGAAAAGCGACTACGGACTCAATTGAGGGCGGTAGGCGGCAATAGTTCACCACAGAGGCACAGAGCAGCTACAGCCGCAACCAAAGGGCGAAAACCATATCACGCGGAGTCGCGGAGACGCAGAGGCAAAGCGAAACTGCTTTATACAGAATCACAGGATTGAACAAAAACACGAAACAGGAAGCGCGAAGCGGGAATTAAGAACCTAGCGGGGAGCAAGAAGTCGCTTCGCTTCAAGTGTGAAGGGTGAGGTTAGAAGGATGAAAATTTCACCCTTTGCACGTCAAACTTCGTTTACCCGCTCCCTGCTTCACTTTTGCTTCTTGCTTCCTCTTTTCCTCTGTGCCCTCTGTGTCTCTGTGGTGAATAGCTTTTGGTCTTTTGGTTTCATGTGGACAGGAGGCCGTTATAATGGCGGGAAACGTTATGAGAACCAAGGCTCCCGGGCCGCGTCTGAAACCGGAGCCGGGCCGCTTCGATGTCGTAGTTTTAGGTGCAGGCATTACCGGGGTTACGGTTGCATATCTTCTGGCGAAAAAGGGCAGGAGCGTCCAGGTGATAGACCGCCGCTCCGATGCTGCTTTGGAGACCACTTACGCCAACGGCGGCCAGATCTCGGTGTCGCATGCCGAACCGTGGGCACACCCCGGCGCGCCCCTGCAGGTCCTGAAGTGGCTGGCCGAAAAGGAAAGCCCCCTATACTTCTCGCCCCGCCTGGACTGGAGGCAGTGGATGTGGCTCGCCGGGTGGCTCTGGCAATGCCGCAGATCGGCCACCGATCGAAACACGATCGAGATCGTAAACGTTGCTCTTCGCTCGCGCGAACTCTACAAGTCGGTGCGCGAAGCCGAAGGAATCGAATACGGCCTCAAATCCCTCGGGATACTTCACTTTTACCGAGACCGGGAGGAGTTCGACGATGCGTGCCGCGTGGCCGAGCTTATGACCAGGTACGGCTGCCGGCGACAGCCCGTTACGAAGGCGGAGATCGATAGACTCGAGCCGGCCCTCGCCCCTAATGGAGACATAATAGGGGGCACATTCACCGAGGATGACGAATCCGGAGATGCCCGCATTTTTACTCAGGCCCTGGCCAGGATCTGCGAGACAAAATACGGCGTTCATTTTCTCTACGGAACCAATATAGACGAACTTGTTCCAAGCGGCGGTGAAGTAAAGCAAGTAAACCTTACGGGATTGAGTGATGGATCGAAGGGTTCATCTCAGGCTGGGGATTTCATCCTTTCCATGGGCTCGTATTCACCTCTGATAGCTCAAAGACTGGGCATCTTCCTTAATATTTATCCGGCCAAGGGTTACAGCATCAGTGTGCCTCTCGATGATTCAAACACAAGGTACGCGCCGAAAGTTTCTTTGACGGACGATGAAAACAAGATCGTATACAGCAACCTGGAGACTCATCTTCGTATCGCCGGCACGGCTGAGCTGGCCGGCTGGAACACCTCTGTTGCCTACCATCGTATAAGGCCCCTGGTTGAAAGATCGGCTGAGCTTTTCCCGGCCCTTTTTTCAAAAATGAATTATCTCGAACCCAACTGGGTCATGAGCCATCTCAATGTCTGGGCGTGCCTTCGTCCGTCCACTCCTTCCAATGTACCCTATGTCGGCCGTACGGCAAAGCTTCGCAACCTCTGGCTTAATACCGGCCATGGAACGCTTGGTTGGACCATGGGCATGGGTACCGCGGAACTGTTGGCCAAAATGCTGGAGTCGGCCGATAGGTGACAAGGTACTCGTCCGCAACGACCGGCTCATTTGTCGAGAACTGAAAAAGACCTCCCGGGGCGTTGACAGGATGGGACCTTCAACTTAAATACCGGCAATAGCTGCTGAACTGCGGCAGATAAGGCCTTGCGGCGCCTCCAAACAGTGCCTGCGCGTTCGCATATTCGTTATTTGGGACACTCCGCCGCCGTCTCAGATTCGGTCCGGGGTTTGCGCGGCGATCTTCGCAGCGACATTCCCGGCAGCGGCGCCTCGCCGTGATAACTCTTTTAACCGCAAAGGAGAAATGATGAACCTAGATGTTGAGCGCCGAGATTTCCTGAAACTTGCCGGAATCGGCAGTGCCGTGCTGGCCTCCGGCCTCTGGAAAAACGTGGTGTTTGCCAAGGCCGACGATTTTGTGTTCCTGCAGATTTCGGATACTCACTGGGGTTTCGACAACCCGAAAGCCAATCCTGATTTTGCGGACACCTTGAAAAAGGAAGTTTCCTCAATCAACGGTCTCAAAGTCCAACCGGATTTTATCATCTTTACCGGCGACCTGACTCACACAACAGATGACGATCAGGAGCGGCGCAGGCGCTTGACCGAGTTTCGCGGGATCGTAGCCGGACTTAAAAACCAAAATGTAAAATTCATGCCCGGTGAGCATGATGCCTCTCTCGACAATGGAAAAGCTTATAAGGAAGTAATCGGCGGAGAAACACACTACACCTTCGATCACAAAGGCGTTCACTTTATTGTCCTGGACAACGTATCGGACCCCGGGGCCAAGCTGGGGCAGGCTCAACTAGACTGGCTGGCGGCCGATCTAAAGAAACTCGATAAGACCGCGCCCATTGTCGTTTTTACCCACCGCCCGCTTTTTGACCTGATGCCCGATTGGGATTGGAACACTCGCGATGGGGCGCAGGCCGTAGAGTTGCTTACGCCGTTTAGCAATGTGATAGTCTTCTACGGTCATATTCATCAGGAAAACCATCATATGACCGGACATATCGCTCATCATTCATGCAAAGGGTCAATGTATCCTTTGCCTGCTCCGGGTTCTGTCCCCGTAAAGGCCCCGGTCCCCTGGGACCCCGCGGCGCCCTGGCGGGGTCTTGGATTCCGCAACATATCACGCAGCGGGGCAAAATATGATCTGACCGAATATTCGGTCAAAGGGGAGATATTGTGATGAGACCGAAAAAGGCAGCGCTGCTGAAACTGGCGCCGTTGGCCGTGCTATTGCTGCTGGCCGCATTTATCTGTTCTTCATCCATGGCACAGGAAGCAAAGCAGGTAATAAAGGTGAGCGCTAAGAAGTTCGAGTACTCACCCAGCCAGATCACCGTCAAGAAGGGCGTTCCCGTGGTGCTCGAACTCACCTCTTTGGACAGGCTCCACGGTTTTAACTGCCCCGCGCTGGGGATCCGCAGCGATATCAATCCCGGGGAAACAACCACTATTGAGTTTACCCCTCAGACAGCAGGAACATTTCCCTTCCACTGCGATAACTTTTGCGGGTCTGGCCATGAAAGTATGCAGGGAACAATCATAGTAACCGAATAGGCGGCGGAACCGCAGCCAGGATGGGCGCTGCCCCCTGCTCAGCGCCCGGCGCCGGCCCGGACTCGATACGGGGCGGCCGCGGTTCCAGTTACGGCAATCCCGGGCGGTGGTCCTACCGCCCTACTTTTTCCCGCGTGAAGGTTTGGTAGAAGCTGCTGCCCTTGCCCTGCTTTGTCTCTTCGCTTCTATGGCTTTAACGAGATTCTCAGGTAATCCCCTCTTTTTTGCGGCTTTGCTTCTCGACTTGGTCAAGGATTTAGCCGCTAAGGGTGTCTTCCTCGAAAATCCGTATTTTTTTCTGTACTCTTTCTGAGTCATCCCATGTGAAACCAGGTGCTTGCTGGTGAGTTGCTTCATTGCGGCGCCGCATTCGATACAGATTACCTTGTTTTCCAGGATGGAATTTTCAGGTGTGATTGCTTCGGGTACCGCTCCTTGTGTCCCGGGCAACACGATTTCTCCGGATTCTGCCTTTTGCAGTTCCATTAGAACACCGAAGACCTGCTGAAGTGATGATGCTATGTCGGCTGTTGACATTTGGGCGAGGGAAACCTGTTTCTGAACGATTTCTGATGCGATTTCAATCAATTTTTTTGTCATTCTTCATCCTTTAGAACCAGAGAAATAGTGAACATCCTGCAACAGGATCAATTGTTTGATTATAGACAAGCCTTAACGTGAATGCAAATTTTTAGAGCAAGGGATGCACAGGACAATGTCCCGATGGCGCAAAATGCGAAACATTTTGGTCTGGTCTTGCATTGCTTACCCTGCATTACCGATAAAGTACTTTTCTCATTAGTTCGTAATACTGACAAATATGTAATTAGCTTTAAAACCACCCGGTGTGAAAAGGCGGTGATATTTTCGCAAGCGTGCACCACAGTAGCTCATGTCCCCATTTGGACACCCAAAACTATGAAAGGCCCGTGTGGTGGGGGAACCTTTTTGGTCGAACGTTGTCTATAGGGGTATGGATATGATTGAAGGGGATGCGCCCGGATTTTTTCACCATTTGCGCACATGAGAGGTCTGGGGTGCGGTCACGGCATAACTTCAATGCCATGAAGGGAGGAACGGTTATGGGGACAAAGGCCGCAATAAATCTGGCCATCACCCTGGCGATTATCGCTTTGATCGTTGCAGCACAGCCGGCTGCCGTATCGGCTGGTGCGACGGCCCAGCAGCAATCGAACCAAACAATCGACAACACGCCGGCCTTTGGCGGCGGTCCGATCGGGGACGATCCGGCTTGGCGCAAAGAGACTCACAAGGCCCCGGGCTACGCGTGTCCTTCGACACCATACATCGACTGCATGCCGCCGGTTAAAAAGTCAGCTCAAAAGTGGTGCGGTTCCGATTATCGCAAATGGGCCTGGAACAATTGTCCCGGAGTCAAATTTCTATACTGAAAACGCCCCGTGGCAGACAAAGGGCTCCCCCTGCCCCGTTGACAAATACTGCAGGAGATCAAACGGCGCTAATTTGTGCGGATGTCACTTTTCAATCCCTCAATCCCTCAATTCCTCAACCCCTCAATCCCTCAATTCCTCAATTCCTCAATTCCTCAATTCCTCAATTCCTCAATCCCTCAATCCCTCAATTCCTCAATCCCTCAATTCCTCAATCCCTCAATCCCTCAATCCCTCAATTCCTCAATCCCTCAATTCCTCAATCCCTCATTTTTCCATCAGTTCCGTGTTCTTAACGCCAAGAAGAAAATAAGGATGTTGGCTATCCTTTCTTTTCATCACAACCCAAAATGGTTTATCCATAATGAATCTTCTCGTGATTTGAGGTTTTCCCCCAGCGCCCCTTGAAGTTATCACTGCTTCATTTTCAACTCTTGCTCCTCTATGATCCATATCAAATTTTATGTTTTCATACATCCTGGAGATGGAATACTGCGTAAAACCATTATTAGCCAGGAGCTTGTCGGTTAATTCAATATAATCGCGCTGATGCTGGAGGTGCAGTTTGGGCATTTCAAATAAATCGCTACTGCTTATTGACGGTAGTACGGCACTGTTGTATTTGCTGATTTCGTGAACAATCTCCTGGGGCTTGTTCGCATCGAAACCCTTGGCTACGAATAATTCATCTCCATCGGCCTTTAATTTAAGGCTAACGATAAATCGATCATCATCCCAATATTTAAGAACTCTTACATTTCGGTGTTGGTTGATGCCATCAGCATAAAAACCTTTAACTTGTTTATGCTCAAACATAACGTTTTTCTCTTCTAATTTGGTCCAATACTCCACTGCCTTTAGAAAATAAGCATACGAAATAAACCCTGTTGGACCTATCTTTTCATTTAAATCTTTGAAACTTTTCGAAGGAAACTTTTGTCTCGACTCCTTATTAATAATATCCACGGTGTTTTGCCCAAAACCACTTTTGACATAATAGCTTTTTTCATCCAGATCATTCTTTGTAAAAGGAGAGCGATTAAGTATATCTACCATCTCTAAAGCTCGTTGATCATCGGTACTCAATCTCAGTTTTTCATGTAAAATATTATCGTTCAACTCATCCCATGCTAAATTCATAGCTCCGCCCCAGACATAATTGCCTTTACATTCACTGCCAAGATAGTCATCCATGTCAGACGCGCGAGACAAACCCGACAGGAAAACCAAAACCAGCAGAATGGCTAAGCCTGGATATCTCATTGCGTTTGCAAACATTTTGGGCCTCCGATTTGTAGTCTTTTTCCTGCGGCGTTCAATGTTCTAGCGACCGGACTTCGATATCTGCGGCCCCGTTGGGGGTACGCGTTTCATGGATGATCGTGCTTGGCTTGGATGAAGTGCGCATTATATGCTCCCTCTTACAGTAATTCACCTATATTTTTCGGCAACCTGGATTCCGGAAATTACCCGTTTGGAAACTTGAGCGGCAGAGAATTAGAGAGGGATCTCCTGCGCTCTTGACAAACCGGAACGCCGGGGCAAAACCGGCGAAAAATATCATCGTGTAGAAAGTGAAGTAAGGAAAATGATTGAAGGGGATGAGCTGGGAAAGATCGAAAATCCGTTAGGCAGTGGAGCCCACCGGCCGGAATCTCGACGCTCCTCTTGCCGCCCGGATAACGAGATGTCCGGCCGGCAAGAGGTCCGTTACTCAAACTTTACGGCACCTTCGAAGGCGCATGCGCCAAGGTGCCAATCTCAGGTTCTCGAAAAAATTGCGGAGGTGCTTGGCCTGGCGCCCCTTGCGAGGCCGATCTTCGCATGAAAAAAGATGGCGCCATGCGAACCTTTCTATTTCGCCTTCTCACGCTCCCTGGTCACGCAATAGATCCCCTTTCCTTCAAACCCGGGTTTGAAGCAGAGGCCGTCCGATTTGCACTCCGCCTTGCGATGGTCCCCGGCTTTCCAGCGGTTGATCAAATCCGGCTCCCTGATAAAAGGCCGGCACATGGAGATGTAATCGGCCGTTCCGTCGTCAACGAGCCTTTCAGCGACTTCAAAGGACCTTATGCCGCCCACCAGGATAAGCGGGATGGATACAGCCTTTCTGAAAGCGCGAAGCTCCTCTTTGAAGTAGGCTTCTTTTTCCTCGGAATTAATCCCGGGGCGGCTCGGAGAAAGTGCGCCCCCAGTCACCAAACCGCCACTCACTTCGATTGCATCCAAACCGGCGTCGGCAAGCAGGCCTGCGACTCGAACGGAATCATCCAGGCTCAATCCGTTCTCGTCGAAATCCCGGCAGTTCATTTTGATCAGTATCGGATAGTCGTTGCCCACAACCTCACGGATGGCGCGGTACACCTCCAGATGAATGCGGGCGCGATTGGATGCGCTTCCTCCATATTCGTCCGTACGTTTATTGAACTCGGGGGAAAGAAACTGGCTGAGGAGGTAGCCATGTGCGGAGTGGATCTGCACCCCGTCGAAACCGGCCGCCTTAGCTCTCCCGGCCGCGTCCCCATATGCGGATACGAGTTCCCTGATATCCCGGGCCGTTATTTCTTTACGCGGCGATTTGGCGAGACCCTCAAAGTCCGAGACGACGAGCGGAGGCTGGCCTATTAATTTCTCTGCCGCGAGGTGGCCCGCATGGGCAAGTTGCATCACTATCCTGCCACCTCGCTCATGGACTGAAGCAGCCATTTGCTGAAGCCCTGGAATGAGTTCGTCTTTATACACGCCCAGTTGCCACGGGCCTGCCTTCCCCTCCGGCCTCACGTAGGTATGGCTGCTGATAATCAATCCCACGCCGCCCTTGGCAAGAGCATTCATCGTCTCTATCAACTTCGGCGTAACCGCTCCATCATCGGAGGCCATACCCTCCCAGGTCGCAGACCTGACGAACCGGTTCGACAGGCGCATCCCCTTCAACGTGCTCTCTTCAAATAGTTTGCTCATTTTCTCCCTTTCGCGTTCCAAGATCTAAAGACCCCCTGTTACATGAAGGTGAGCACTAAAACCCCGGACTATTCTTTTACAGGGATCTTGGACTCGCACGGAACAGCAGTCTGGCACAGTCCACAAACATCCGTTTCGATGCCGAAATGGTTTTTTACGTATTCCGATGTGACCAGCCTCAGGTAGTTAGAGCACTTCGTCTTATCGTGCCCGAGTTCGCTGATTGCTCCTGCGGGACATCGCTTTATGCATTTCCCACATGTGCCGCGAGAGAAATGAAGGCAATATTCGTGGTGATCGGTGTATGGCCTGCTGGTCGGCTGGACGGAGATTTCGGCAATGACGGATCCACAACGCATGGCTTTGCCAATCGGTGTGATGAGACCGTCGCAGAGCCCGAAAGTACCCAACCCGGAAACATAAGCAGCGTGTCGCTCGGACCAGTTAGAAGCAATACTGTACCGCTCGGAGACTCCCCATGACCAAAAGGGTTCAAGGACGGGGGCAATGGCTTTGAACCCCGAGTTCCTAAGGATATCCACCACATGACGACGTACCATCACGTTGAAGACAATTTCACCATAAGCTTTTGCCCTCGCCCACCTTTCGGAAGGGTATGTCGTCTCTTTCCGGTTGTCGGCCCTGGTGACTTTCGCCTGGGGCAGTATCCAGCTAATGACCGTGAGTTTGTCTGCTGATGGTTCTGCATCGGGGAATGACTTCTCGAAGACCTCGATGGGAGTCATGTAAAAAGGACCTATGTCCTCCTTGATCGTCCGATAGAGCGGGTCACAGCCGATCGAGAAGCCTACGAGCGGCTCGTCAAAGGCTCTGTCATTTTCCTTATTTTTCAGGGAATTATCCGGAGAGTCCATACAGAACTCTTTAATGGCGCTCTCCAGCCAAACAGAAAAATCACCTGTCGGCTCTCTTCGTTGATCCGTGTAAGGCATACGCACCTCCTCTTATGAATTATATTCGTCGTAGGTAATGATCCGCTTCTGCGCACCAGTGTATATGCACATATTTGTCCCAAAAAAAGGAGCTTAAGTAATGCGAACCGGCAGTAGTGAGCTCCAAAAGGTCTCTGAGCAGCGTTCATACCCTTGGCGCCGCATCCGAGCCGCTCCGCACAACGGAAACATCGCGTGAAACGAAGACGAAGCATGTATATACACCTAATTGAGTGCGTGTCAATCACTTTCGTTGCCACTTTGCGCAAAAAAACCCTCTTCGTCAGCGTTGGGCCAGCTTCTTGAATATTCGGCTATGTTGCCACATTGACCTTTTCAGAGCAACGGTTAATAGCCCGCAAGATCTGCACATGCTGAGTGCTGAGTGGAAATTGATCCTATCCATTAAATTCAGATGGTTTCGCCCGGATCTTTTACGCCCAATAATCATTTTCCGCCATGGCGGGGTGACGAGATTTTGGCTGTGGCAACTTTGGCTGGCGGTCCCACTGCCCGCTGGACATATCGCTAGCCTATTCAATAGGGAAATAGTATCATTCAAAACTTTTTCAGATCTCTATTCGGGACAATCGGAAGCGAATTCAGGTTCAGCAAGAGGCAGGAACATGAGCAATTCTGCTATGCATTTATTGATTGAGGCTTTATTAGATGGCGACCAGGCCCGCTCCATAGCTGAAGCAAAAAGACTTGGAGCGGCAGGAACTGCGGTCGAGCAGATAGTGGTGGATGGCATTGGGAAGGCCGTCGAGCAGCTTGACGGAAAGTGCACGATCGAGCAATTCAACCTGCTTGAAATCATGCTCGTGGGCCGGGCCGTAATGGGTGTCGTAAAGGAGCTGTTCCCTCAGGGGGGACCCGGAGTGACAATTCGGGGTACGGTGATCGTCTGCAGTCTGGAAGGTGACGTGCACGACCTGGGAAAAAGCATCCTGAAGATGGTTCTAACCGCAAAAGGCTACAGGGTGATAGATTGCGGCAGGGATTGCCCACTGGATAAACTGCTTGAAACCGCCGGGCAGCAGCAGGCTGATGCGGTCTGCATAAGCGGGCTGATAACCACGGTTATCCCACAGGTAAAGCGGGTAAGGGAACTGGCGCAAGAGCGCGGACTCGAACACATTAAAATCCTGGCCGGAGGGGCTGCACTCAAGCAGGCCACGGCGGAGAACCTCAAGGTGGACTTTGTGGCAGATACGGCTTTCGATGGGGCCCGCTATCTTGAATCAGTGCTATCTTGAATGAGCGGCCGGGTCGTGAACCTGTTTCTATTTAGATTTTTCAACATGTAAGAACTTGACATCCAAAAATTGGCGTCGTCATGAAGAGCATTGAAAGGGTTCAAGCCACCGTTAATTTCAAGCGCGCCGACCGGCTGCCGGTCATCGCGCAGGTATTCGGTCACACTGCCGTCATGGCCGGCAAGACAATCGGCGACTATGTCACGAGCGGAAGCGAGCTGGCCGATTGCCAGATAAGCGCTCTTGAACGGTACGGCTACGATGCGGTCTTTGCCGTCATGGACGTAAATATCGAGACGGAAGCGCTGGGGTCGAGACTTGTCTACCGATCTCATGACTATCCATACGTCCGGGACCATGCTTTCAGCAAGGCCACAAACCTTGAGGCCGTTTCCGTGCCGGACCCATGCAGCGCCGGCCGCATGCCCGAGATACTGGAGGCGCTCCGAATAATGCGGCGCGAGACAGCAGACGAGGTTTTCGTTGTCGGTTGCGTCCTGGGGCCGATGACCCTTGCAACGCAGTTGGTGGGCATGGAGGAGGCATTGTACATGGCCATCGACAACCCTGATGGCTTCGAAAGACTTCTGGATTTCAGCACAAGGGTGGTCATCGAATTCGGAACCGCCCAGATCGCGGCGGGAGCCCATACGCCCATGGTCTTTGACCCCTCGGCATCGATGGCCGTTATTCCTGTATCTTTTTTCCGCGAATTCGAACTTCCCAGGCTCAATAAAATATTCAAAGCATTCGAAGCGGCCGGGGCTTCAGCAGGCTGGCTCCATATCGCCGGGCCGCTTGGCCCCGCTCTTCCTTTTCTTGGACAAACGGGCGCAAACATCTTTAACTTCGACTATTGTGTCGATCCCAATGATGTGTTGACTGTCGGACCAAGGTTTTGCTTCAATGGCAATATAAGATCGCTGGATTTCGAAACCGCGCAACCCGGCGACATTTTCGAAGAGTCGCTCCGGCTGCGGGAGTTGTTTTCTACACGGGGCGGATTTATTCTTTCGTCGGGCTGCGAGATCCCACCCGGATCGAAGCCGGAAAATATTGCCGCCCTTGTATGCGCAGCGAGATAAGGACAATCCACACAGAGGCACAGAGTCATGAATCATTCGCTTCCAGGGCACTGCTGCTACGATCTGTTCAGTTTCTTCCCTCTGTGTTCTCTGTGTCTCCGTGGTGAAAGAGGATTTCAGCGCCTCTACGGTGAGCTTACCGAGGTAGTTTTTTGCCTACGATAACGATCAAAACAGGCGACGGGGATCGCCATATTGAATTCTCGACCGGGCGGCACCTTCGGGAGATCCTGGATTGCACTGCTTTTCGGGTGCGCTCGGGCTGCAGAGGGACCGGAGCCTGCGGTCTATGCCGCGTGCAAATTAAGGCCGGCGAGTTGGCAGAAGCCAATCCGGTGGAACGCATTTACCTCTCCGAGAGCCAAATCGCATCCGGAGTGCGGCTGGCATGTCAAGTCATGCCGCAGAGTGACCTTGAGGTTTCAATCCTTAGCCGGGAGCCGGTTTCTTCCTGGAGGGCAATACCCGCTCCTTCGACGGCCCTGCCGGGTTTTTCATCTTTTACGTCGACATCTTTTATCTCGAAATCTTTTATCTCGAAATTACCCAAATGCCCCGGGAAGCCCTATGGGGTAGCGGTAGACCTCGGAACGACCCATATCAGCCTGTCTTTCTATGACCTTTCAACGGGCGAGTGGTTTGCAGGTCGCCGTGGCCTGAATCCTCAGGGGACCTACGGCGCCGACGTGATGGCCAGACTTGTGGCGGCCGACGAATCGCAACAGGCGGCCCGGGAGTTGAGAAGGCTGGCCGTCGATGCAATCGGTTCAGCCATCATGGACGTTGCCATCCGCGAGGGTTTCTTCGACGACAAAAGAGGGGCCGAACAGGTAGTAAAAGTTGCCATCGCCGGCAATACAGCCATGCTGGCGTTGCTGTCGGGACGAAACTCCCACCTGCTTCTCCAGCCCGCCTACTGGACGCGTTATATAGACTGCAGCGCCGAAAATACCGAAAATTCTAAGGAACTGTGCTTGGAGTGGGGTATTAATCCCGGGGCGCTCGTTGAGGTAATGCCGCCCCTGGCCGGCTTCGTGGGTTCAGATCTTTTGGCCGGGGCTTTCGCTGCCGGGCTCATCGAAGGTGAACGTGGCTCGCTCTTGATCGACTTTGGCACAAATTCCGAGATTGCCCTGTGGGACGGCAGTTCCTTGTGGGTAACTTCGGCGGCAGGCGGCCCAGCCTTCGAGGGATGTGGCATCGGCTGCGGAACTCCGGCCGAGCCGGGCGCAATTTACCGGGTTACCCGCCCTCGGTCCGACTGCCTCGCTGCTCTGGAATTCCAAACCATTGACGATGAAAAACCCCTGGGCCTCTGCGGTTCGGGGCTCGTCGACCTTATCGCATGTCTTCTGGAATCGGGCAAGCTCACAAGCATCGGCCGATTCTCGGCCGAGGTTCCCCGGGGAGGGCTCGTGCTCCTGAATGGGGACCGGCACCCGTTGGTGCTGACCAAAAGGGACGTGGATATCTTTCAGCGCGCCAAGGCGGCCATTTTCGCCGGCGTGAGGATCCTGCTGTCGAAGGCTTCCATGAGCCCAAAAGAACTTCGGCGTATCTACGTCGGGGGTGCTTTCGGCCATTTTCTAAACAGGGAAAGTGCGGTGTCTGTCGGACTTCTGCCCGACTTAAGTGAGGGTGCGGTTGAACTGTGCGGCAACACGGCTCTAAGAGGATGTGAACAACTCCTGATGTCTTCCGGTTCTGCTGACATTATGGCAGCATTGAGAGATAGGGCAAAACTCGTAAATATGGCGCAATGCGGCGAATTCGAAGATTTTTTTCTGCAAGGCCTCTACCTGGGCAGATGGGCCGATTGCGACGAGATCCGGGGCTGAAGTATGGAAGGTTCCCAATACAGCGACAAGGACCTCCTGCATGCATTCATGAGGACTGCACAGTACCTGGCGAGTCTGACCACTCATGAGGACGTGTGGCAACACATTGCAAAGTTAATGGTCAAGTTCTACGGCGCCGATTCGGCCGGATTTGCCAGGCGCCGCGCAGATGGTGAAATAGAGACCCATCACCTGATAACATCTGACCGGTCGAGTCTCTTTGCCTCATCCAAACAGGTTGAGGAAAGCATCTCCGAGGTTTTCGAATCCGGCTTTCTTGCCTGGCGTTCATTGGGTAGCAGCGAGGAGCCCTATACGGCCGTTTTTCTGCCTATCGCCATTGGCAGCGAAACCGCGGGAGTCATGCTTGTGGGCCATGCCACCGCCGGCCCGGTCGCCTATGACGTGCTCAATGTCTATCTTGCATTTGCAGGCCTGGCGGGGACTACCATCACCAGGCTCATCTCCGAAAAAGAACTCAAAAAGCACCGCGCTCATCTCGAAAAGTTGGTCTCGGAGCGCACGAGCGAGCTCACATTGACCCTGGAGCGTCTTGAATTAGAGATCACGGGGCACATGCAGGCACAGGAGGAGTTAACAATAATCAGGGCCCACCTCGAGGAACTCGTAGATACGCGGACGGCGGAACTGGGAAAAGCCAACCTGGAACTGAAGGCCTATTCGGCAAAACTTGAGAGGATCAACGAGGAACTCAAGGAATTTGCCTTCGTAGCTGCACACGATCTGCAGGAGCCACTGCGCAAGATACAGACTTTTTGTGACATGGCTAAGCATAGATGCTCACTGGCTCCGGGAGATCCCGGACAAGAATACCTGGACCGGATTCTGAACTCGGCATCGCGAATGCGGCATCTTCTGCGCGACTTGCTCCAGTTCTCGAGGGTAGCCACGAGACTGGAACCGTTCAAGCAAATTGACCTGCATAAGATCGCCCGGGAAGCGGCGGATGTCTTTGAAAAAGACATACTGGAGACAGGCTGCTCGGTCGAGATCGAAAACATGCCCCTAATCGAGGCAGTTGAAACTCAGATGCTCCAACTGTTTCAAAATCTCTTAGGCAACGCATTAAAATACCGCAGTAAAGAAAGTCCGCTCATCCGGATCTATGGAAAGCACGATGAGCAGGGATTTTTCGAGATATCTGTAAAGGACAACGGTATCGGATTTGAACAACAGTTTGAGAGACTGATATTCAAGCCTTTCCAAAGGCTGCATGGCCGAGGTGAATATGAAGGGACCGGAATGGGACTTGCCATATGCCGCAAAATCGTGGAACTTCATGGCGGGAGCATAAGAGCCGAGGGCCGGCCTGGAGCAGGTTCGACATTTATAATCAGACTGCCGTTGAAGCAAAACGAGCGGATTGAGGAATTGAGCAATTAAAAACGAATTGGAGGATTGAGGGATTGAATTTCTAAATCCCTCGATGGTCCCTAAATGCCGGATTTTGGTTTCACAGCTTTTTGGTTCACTGCCCGAATAATGTCGCGAAGCGTCTTTGCCGCAGAAGGCAAAGGTTTTGACCTAAGAACATACTGAAGTAAATGTGGGGCAGGCTTTCCAGCCTGTCCGTGCGAGGCCGGCTGGAAAGCCCGCCCCACAAAACCTTGAACCGCCTTAAGTCAACAGCAATTGGCCGCGTAAGGGCGCCGTTGTTCAAGTTCAGGAGAGATGAATGGATCGGCTTGAAATGCTGTCTCAAGCAGTAA
>Ga0326728_10000883_pt1 | contig 112682 bp, 90 predicted proteins | sample MB3enrmetagenome_FD_207602 | JGI IMG/M metagenome (GOLD analysis project Ga0326728, IMG submission 207602) | Lab enriched peat soil microbial communities from McLean, Ithaca, NY, United States - MB31MN | ecosystem: Environmental > Terrestrial > Soil > Wetlands > Peat | place: USA: New York... | reverse complement strand
CGATCCCGAACACTTATTGCAAAATCAAGAGGCCAGCGTCGCTTCGCTCCGAGTGAGTGTTCGGGGCATCCCGGAATGCCGTTCGGCTTCCCTCCGGAACAGCGTTCGCCATCGTCGGAATAGCCAGTTCGGCGTTGCAGCGCTGGCGGCTTGCTTTTGCGCGCGCACTTCTCAATTGGCGCTGATTGTCCTGAGCTCAACGAACTGGGATGGCAACAGGGTGCCCACCGGCTGGCAGATTAAGAGGAATTGCGGGAGGGCGGAGATCTCCGGCTGCCGGGACGACGACAACGGCTGCGTCCACCTGAAAAGCATAAAATCCTCCTTCGCGCTGGAACGAGCCGTCGACATAGACCCAGCGGAAATGCCGTATCTGACTTGGCGATGGAAAGTGAGCCAGCTTCCCGCCGGTGGCGACTTCCGCCACGCGACCAGCGACGATCAGGCGGCCCAGGTTCTCGTGGCCTTTACCGACCGGCGCGTCCTCACGTATATCTGGGATACTACGGCCCCGAAAGGCACGATGGCGAACACCAGCTCGTTTCCTCTTGTGCGAGTCGTCGCGGTGGTCTGTCAATCGGGAGCGGCCGCCCTCAACCGCTGGACTACCGAAAGCCGCAACGTGGCTGCCGATTACGCACGGGCCTACGGAAGACGGGCCCCGCATGTGAAGGGTGTCCGCCTTCAAGTAAATTCTCAGCATACCGGCAGCATCGCAGCGAGCTATTTCGGCGAAGTCGCATTCCGTTGCATGCCACAGTAATGCCTCTGCGGGCTCCACGCTGTAAGGTATCCAGTTGCAGGAGTTCGGATCTACGCCGAGATCGAAGACCTGGCGATTCTGACCGATCGGCGTTGCAGCGCCCACGCGTCTATCGAAGCCGCACACTTCCCAAACTGAGAGCTGCACTTGCCGAACTCTGTGGAGATGCTTGCCCCAAGCGGGCAGTTCGTCATTCGATGAAGGCTGAAAGCCTTCCTCATCGCCGTGAGGGCGGCGATTCGAGGCCATAGGCGTACGAGACGCTCCGAGGAGGGGAGCTTCAACCGCATCGAGCCCTACGTATGACGCCAGGTAGGCGAGCAGAAACGTCATACCGTTTGATAAAAGACGCTTTTCCTGATGGGCGTTAATGCGGGGCTTAAAAGCATCCCACGTTGTCTGGACAAACTCCCGCGATCGCGCACGCGCGGGGCCTCAAACACCTGCCGCTCTATTGCGGCGGCCTTCGTGATGTCGAGCGTCGGCACTTGCCTGGACAAAAGACCGGCTGCGGCATTGCGTGGATGGGATTGGCGATCGACCAGCGGTTCGTTTGCGTTCGGCTAAGGTGGCACTCGCGATCAGGATTCAGATGACAACTCAAGTGACTCCGGCGCTTCGGTCTGGGCCCCCGGCCTTCCGGGATGTAATGGGACTGCCGTGTTCTAACCTTACAACTGCTGCGGTTGGCAGGTCCCGGCTGGGCGATCGCCGGAGCGCGGCTAAAAGCATGCCCCTGCCCCTAAAAAGCTGCGACTTCACTGCCGGAAGGGTCGAATGCAGCCGTTGAGCGGTTTCACGCATAGTGAGATTATCGAGATAGCGAAGGATCAAGACGCGGCTGTAACGCACGGGGAGTTGGACGACGGCGCTGCGAACCGCCCGTGCGACCTCAGCGCGAATCAGAGACTGGTCCTGCAATTCACCGTGAGAAGCAAAGACGTCGCAATCGCAGGGCTCCTGACAAACCCACCTCCGATCTCGGCGATATGACTGTAGTGCCTCATTAACGGCCACTCGAGTCATCCACGTGCGAAAGCTGGATTCCCACCGGAATGTGGACAGGCAACGCCAGACCTTAAATTGGGTCTCCTGAAGGACGTCCTCGGCATCCGTCACGTTCGGAACTATGGAGCGAACGCGCTTTCTGACCGCGTCTATGTGGCGTTTCATGAGAACGGCAAAGCATTCGGACTGTCCTGCCAGTGTGAGCTGGATCAGTGTGCTGTCTTCAAATGTTACGATCGGCGGAGTCATATCGATCTCCACTCCTTTCACGCAGCCGAGAACTTCGAGCAACACTACACTGCGCTGACGTTTTCGTTATTGCCGGCCGCGGACACATTAGCCCCTGGCTTTCACCATGTAGTCTCGATGATCGATTGTAAGAACCTTCTTGCCATACAGCCGGACGTGGACAACCGTTTTATCCATTTGCGGAAGCCAGAACCCGTCGATCTTCTGATACTCTCTTACGAAGTCCGCTCGTTTTATCCAGAAGGACAGAGTAGTCGCAGGATGGCCTTCGATGCGGACAACGGCATAGTCTTGGACATCAATCCATACTTTCCCTTCAAATAAGTACTTGTCCGCCCGCTTTGGGACCGCCTGTGCCACGAAGCAACGGTAGGGCCCCAACTGTTGTTCGCCCAATAGTTCCAAGTTATAGTTGTCGGGGCTGATGGAGCTGTCGTGGTGTTCCTTCCCGGCAGCGGCCCTGATCTCACTGGCGATTAAAGGGTTTAACGCCAAATGACGAACTAATCCCGAACCCGACTCCGAGGTAACCACAAAAGTTTTCTGGTCAGGCGCCAGGTACTCCATTCGTCCAACTTCTTGAGCGTGTACCTTCCCCTGCAGATCGCTTACTTGATAGGTTCTGGTGGCTTTGTACTCCAGCAGCTCTGCGCTCCGAGACCCGTTGTGTGCGACCAGGTCGGCGAACAGTTGTTTTTCAGTGACACCGGGTCGTAAAGGCTCAATGGGCGTTGCGATGGCCGTTCCGCTGAATTCCTGAATGTCAGACTTTTGAGCGCGGACAGTAAACGACGCCGGCCCTAGAAGCAGGATTGCGATGAGACCGGACGTGGCCCTAGCGTATGACGTTCTCATGTTCCAATCCTCGAGACGGCCAGCACTGGCCTTAAACCGTTCTTGATTCCGTTCGATCACATCCATGATGGGATGTCTAAAGCTGGCTCGCAGTCATGTAGCACACCCGCCAAAGCACGTGAGTTTCCAGGATTGAGGCTTTGCTCCCAACCGGTTGTCTAACGGCTTGTTGAGGGCCTGCCCTCCCACCCAAAGCGCTGCCTCATGCTTACGTGCCGGCACATTACACAAAACACCGGGCTTTCCAGTAAAGGCTTCAATAAGTGGGTACTGAGATGCACGCAAGGCGAAATCATGAAAGGCGGGGAATTTGCTGACACCCTGACTCAGATCGCTCAGTTCCCGGCGTATTTTCTCAATTTTCTCTTGCCCGGCGCCGCCGAAGTTCCATGCGTACGAACCGATGGTCGCGCACACCGCCGCCACCGCCCATTTCAGGAAGCCGCCCGAAACGGCGAGCACCACGGCGACGGCCGCTATTGAGAAGAGCCACTGGTTTAGCCGGCACACAAGCACCGCCTTCTTACGATCCGAGAGTTCTCGTAGCAGATCAGAACGCGTCTTGGCGCCAATGTGCAATCTTGCGGCGGCGGCCATAGTAATGTACCTCGCGACATTAAGGTCAAGTCGGCATTAAGCCTCTCGACCGCAGCATCCCTGATGCAACACACGTCCCTAATCTAAGCACTTGAGCCTCCAGGACGTGAGCGTCTGAGGGTGGCGACCTTCGACGGCGAAGCCCAGGAGATGCTGCCACCGGCGCGTTTGCGCCGAGCGACGAGCGGAATGTGGCAGGAGAGAGCAAGAGCGCAGGCTGCTCCGCTGTCGTCTCTAGCCAACTCCAACGCTCCGTGCCGAAAACTCTTCCGAAGACTCCGCATCGCACGTCTAACCCTTAGGGTTTGCCTACCCCGCTGATAGAGGGCGGTCCCGCGTCCGGAGCGGGCAAGTTTAGAGGTAATTCGATGACCGCTAACTCAGCGCGTCCCACGGGCCGTGTCTCAATCATGAAGCGCGTCGTCCGACTACAGGGGCGTCCGTCTACAAGCGCTATTTCACGCTCCACGTTGATGCCGCGGATGGAAGTGGAAGGTGTCTTCACGAGGTGTCCGGTCACAAGAACCGGGGCGCCAGTCGCCGACTCTATCCAAAGTTCTCCTTGAATCAGTCCTGCACGGGCCTTTTTGGGCGTGATCCGAAATATGTACGCGGTATTGTCGCCGGTCTCGACTGCGCCAGAATACCGAAAGTTGTAATTTCGAGGAGTAATGAGGACAGATGAAAGCGGCCGGTCTTCCGCCTGGCGTTCAGCCACGAGGTACGGCTCAATTACGCGTTCAAATACGATCGAGTCTCCCTGGAGATCGAGTATCCCGTATTGGCTGCGCTCGGATTCCCCAACCTGGCGGATCGCCAACAAGCGCCCCTGTTTGTCCAGACCGGGTAGCGTTGCCACGACTGCCAGCGCCACGGGACCCGACTCGGTAAACGGGTCGGGCGTATGGAGCCAAGCGATATACCGGGCAAAAGCGGTGCTCTCGTTGTTTACAGGCTGAACAATCGGAAGACGCTGTCCGGATGCGGTCGCAGGGATTAACAGTACCAGCAAGGCAGCCACCAGAAGCAAATTGCAAAAGAAGGTTCCCGAGCGGTACAGGCTACGGGTGTACGGGATGGGCGCTACTGGAGGAAGAGGGTGCCCGATGATTGACTCGGTTAATGCCCGCGATTTTGGCATGTTTGCTACGATGGCCGCCCCACCCCTAAACAAGCGGAGCAACAGTTCACGGCCTTCCGGATCGATCTCCGTCAAAAAAGATATGTCAACCACGAGCTGTTTCTCGCCAATTACCTCAGAGGCGCTCCGCCAATCCTGTGCAAGTCTTTCCGCACCTTCCGCAGCCAGGATGCCGGCGAGTTCGATGCAAAAAGCGGTAGGTCCGTTATGCATGCAGTAGCTGAACGATGGGGCTCTCATTGGATTTCCCTGCCGATATCACTTGCATGTTGAGAACCGCGATTGGACCGCGCACCGGCGACAACTTGCCTCTTGAGAGACCCCAGGCCCAAAAGAAGCAGCGCTTGATTCGAGGGCGTGGTGGGCTCTCGCAAATGTTATCGTGCGATGCAACGGGCCGGCGCCCGCCGGAGTGGAATACAACCGCTTGGCGGCGAAACCGGGGCGAGCGCCCGCTCCACCACGGTGCCGAGATTCGGCACGTGCCGACGGCACCAAACATCCGCTCGGCATTGGTGGAACAGCAAGTCATTGAAACATCCGGTGCTTCGTGACGACGCCCCCTGGAATCCCATGTGCGTTGATAACGGCGAGCACCCGTCGGGGGTTCAGAACGCAAACGCAAAGGAGCAAGAAGATGTCTAGGAGGTCCGTGATGCGTGCGAACGTTGAGATGGCAGTCTACCTCGAAGAACTGATCGAGCACGAGGGCGCTTGTGAGGTGGAGAATTGCGCGCTCTGCGAGTCGGCGCAAAACATCTACTGGCTGGTCCGGAACCTCATCTTTTCAGAAGTGGTATATCCAGGCGTCCCGATCGCTTCACGAGCACGGGTGATTGAAGCGGAAAATCCCGCGGCACACGCAGGGATGTCTTTCATGCCCCGGGCGGCATAAGACGTCCAGGCGATGTCTGCAGCGGAAATCATCATGGGGCCTTGGCGCACTGTGAAAATCATTCTGATTTTCGGAGCGGTTGGCGGATCTCCACCGGCAATTGCCATGGAACTGGGCGTGCATGCTGCATTCATGAAACCACTCGCTCCCGAGGAGCTACGGTCCGCCATTCGAAGAACGCTGTTCGCACAGGTGTGTTGGAGATGATCCAACACGATTGCGCCCATCTGAAGTCCTTCTGGCTCAATCCGTACACCATCGTTCATTCACCTGGAACCCTTTCAATCCGTGGAAAACAGATCAAGGTTTTGTTCCTGAATTTCTGATCGAGAGTCAGGAGAACCTCTCGCGTCTTGTTCAGGACCTCGCAGCGCTCGAGAAACATCCGAAAGACGTGGCCCTGTTGGATAACATCGTCGGCACCATTCATACGATCAAGGGCACTTATGGCATCCCAGCGTTTCCGACGGTGGAAAGGATCACCCATCAGGCCGAGAGGCTTCTAAGCCAGTTGCGCGATGGTCACCGGGAACTTAGTTCCTCCCTCGTGTCCGTTATCCTGGAGACGGCCGACGCCATTCGAGAAGTACTGGCTTCGATTGAAGCGACCGGGGCGGAAGGCCCGAACCGTTTTGCGGATCTGACCGAACGCTTGCGCGTCGCCGCCCAGTCGACTGCGCTTGTTGAGCCTCCCGAAACAAGAAGCGTTTAGCGCGACTCGAAGGGCGGCGGCGCGCCGTCAACGATTTTCTTTCCCGTCCTCGGCGTTGTCGCCCAAAGAGCGCTCCCTCTTGGATGCTCGCGCTGATGGCATGCACGCGAAACGCGTGCTGAGAAGAACAATCGATGTCGGCAAATGCCGGCCGTCGGCATGATTCAGTCGTCGAAGCTGCCGGTAGTTCCCCGGAACCCGCGTGCCGCCTGCTTGAGCACCCATCGGATGGCGCGAGATGCGTCATAACAGTACGCGAGATTGTGGTTGAGGGTCGAAAAGCAGTGCGGCTGGCAGTTCACCTTCATATCCAAGAGCCGCTGACTGTCGAAGCACGGTTTGCCGGCCACGCCCCAGTACTGCGAAGCGTTGTACATCGGGAAGCAGGGCGCTAACGTGCCGTCGGTCCGGATGATGATCGAGTTCTGGCCGGCCCGGCAGTCCCACTCTTGCAGCTTGCCACGCATGAACGCCTTCATCTCCTGGAGTCGGCGAACGGAATTCACCATCTTGTAGCCGGACCGGTTCTTCTCGATGAGCCAATCGACCACGGCATCGACCTGGGGCCAGTCTTCGGGCGCGATGAAAGTACTATTGCCGTCCTTGTGCCTGAAATGCGGCTGTTCCAGCATGGGCGATTCGTTGATGTGGTAATCGGTGGCGATGCCCACGTCGTGAGCGATCTCCGTAAGCTGGCGGACGTCTTCCAGGTTAATGCGCGTAATATTGATGTTGAAGAAGACGCTGAAGTCGTAAACGTACTGCTTCTTGATCAGGTAATCGAAGTACGGCCGGATCGGTAGGAGGGCCTTGGGCAGTTCTTTGCGGTCGGCGACGGAATCCACCGCGAGATTGAAGGTCGCGACACCGGCATCGGCCAGCCGGTCGATGACCTCCGGGCGCATCAGCCGGCCGTTGGTGGGCACGTACACCCAGAAGCCCTTCTGCACGGCGTAATCGACCACTTTGTACGCAAACTGCGGCCGGAGCAGGACCTCGCCGCCCATGAGTGCCAGGACGCGGCAGCCGGTGCCGTGCAGCCAGTCAATGGAGCGGCGGGCGACTTCTTCGGTCATGCCATGGACCCGATTGTCGTACGCCCAGCAGTAGTGGCAATCGAGGTTGCACTTCCATTCGGTGAACAGATACGAAATGATGGGATGGAAATCGCCCGGCTTGACACGCGACCCGACGTAAGGATAGAGCCAGCCTCGCAGGGCCCGGCGGATCATCGGCAGCGTCACGCGAGTGCGGTAGGGGTTTCCGTCGCGTGGGAGATAGCTCGGATCGGGCTCCACATTCCCGCACTTTTCCGGGTGCCGTGGAAAGGGAGGAACCGGCAGGCTGAGAGGCACTGCAAACGGTGAGTTCGTGGGCGAGGTTCCGGCGCCGAGTACTGGCAACTCCTGAATGGCGGTTCTCCCCCCGTGAATCCCATTGTTTCCGTTGACCCCGTTTTGCGGTGATGTCTTCGCGAGCTTGTCGTCAATCTCTGTCCTCATTTTGGCGTTTGACCTCCTGGAATTCGAAATTATCGTCACCAGCCTCAGTGAGTTCCGCTGTACTGGCGGCAGGATGTTGCCACACGGCCATTTCGACTGTACCGGCAATCCGCGTCCGCGCCGTCAGCAGCAGCCGGAGTGGTTGGGATCTCCCCTCGACCATCTGATAATCCTGCACAAAGCGGAAACTGCGGACGAAGATGGAGGGTGATTTCACGAGATCGCCCCACAAGCGCAAAGGCTTGGCCGTGTCGGCGGTTAGCCACAGTTCCCCTCGAAAGAGTCCCGCCCGCTTCCGACGCGGTTTTAGAAGAAACACATACGCGGAAAGCCCGTTGTAGTCCGCCGTTTTGTCGTAAGTGAATACGTAGTTTTGCTGTGTCACGCCGACGTTGTCGGCTCGTCCAGGCGGGTTCGTGTCGTTGGCAAGGAAGCGGGCGATCACGTGGGTCTTGATGAGGTTGTCGCCCGTGAACCGGAGTCCGCGATAAACGATCTGCCCCGTTTCGGAGACCACCTTGAGGCCGCTCATACTGCCTTGTTTCCGCAGCGCTGGCCACGAGGCGTAGATCCGAACGCTGAGCACCGAGTCTGAACCCCCTGACTGCTGATCGCGAGAGCTGGCCAAGTACTGAGAAAGCGCCTCCGACGGTGTCAATGACTGGGCAGCGCAGAGTATTGGAAGCATCAGTGCCAGGGTTGTGGCCGCACCCGCAGTGGTGATTGTCGACAGAATTCCGCGCACGTACGGCACTTCAGCTCCTCTGTTCATTCAGGGTCGCAGCCAAGCAGACTCCGATCACCGCGCCTGAGCACCAGACGGCGAAACATTTTTCGGTTCTCCCGGTTGACAGAACAGCAACTGCACTTTGAATTCCAGGATGCAGCGTCGATTTTCTCAAGGTCTTCTTGGGAGGGGCCTGCCGAGATGGCGGCGTCTGCCGTGACAAGGTGCCGAATATCGGCACCTGCCATTGGGCCGTCGCCGAAATGTACCGCCCACAGTTCGTTCTCGGATGTCGGATTCGCCGACAGCCCGCGCGGCAAATTTTGGCGCGTATCGTCCGCCGATTTGCGTCTACTTCCGGCTTGGCTGTTAGCGGTCATCAGAACGTAGAATTCTGGACTTTCGCCGGCAGTCTCGTCCCCGATCGGCGCCTGCGTCGCAGACCCAAAGAGCCAAATGGATCAATCCAATGGCGCTGGCAGCCGCAGATAGAGCACTTGGGCGGTTCGAAGGGCCTGCCGATGCCCGGCGTAGTAATCGATCCGGGACCTTGATGCTTCACGCGAGGTCGACAGTGCTGCTGCCGATAGGACCGCTGGCGAACGCGATAAGCGTGCCTACCGGCCTCAGTAACCTGATAACGACTGCTGGCGGCGCGACGCTGTTGCCGCCGAGCTGTTATCCGGCAATCATGGCTGCAATAGCGCTGACCACGGTCGCACCGGCTGCACACAAAGAACAGCGCGCTACAGCCTGGGCCACGGCAGAGCCGCAGGCGCAACGGAGATCCGGACGCTGCCGGCGGGATTTCGGTGCGCACCTCATCGCCATACCCCGGATCGCAGATGATTGGACGGATGATCGCGCCTTCGGCGCGGATGATGTCGCCGGCGCCTCTCCCCGGCAAGAAGTTCAGAAAACTACGTTTTCTGATGACCGGCAACAGCTTGGCCGCACTTCTCCCACAATCTGCATCACTTCGCGGGGAAACTGACCATATCATGTTGTCGAATGAGGATGCAGGGTTTACCAGCCGGGTAGTGGCAGCCTGAGGTTGTGTTCCGCCTTGGCTCGGTGGGTGCTCTCGCGATCGACACCGTCGCGCGGCAATTGCCCGCGGCTACCATCGGCAGTGGTGAAATGAACGATGCGGTCCTGGACCCAGAGAGCTCAGGCGCGGGAGACCGTTCCATCTTTCGACACGATCGAGAACAACGGACTGGGATCGGCACTGGAACCGGGTCGGGATGGCGCACCTGCCGCTTGAACTTCCTGGTTAGGTGTGGCCATCGAGACATCACCGGAGCTCGGCCAGCTATACTCATGAATTTCTGGTTGGACCGGCAGAGCAGCGGCCTCGACTCCCTGGTAGGGCATGACCCCGATGGGGTTGGCCTCGGGTTGATCTCCTGCTTCGTTAAAGCCGGGCAAATTGCAGTAACCGCCAGGTCGTAGTATGGCCCTCCGAGACCGTTCCAATCATCATTCGCCTGATCGGCCGAATCCGCCTCGGCCGAGATTACTGTCGAATCCGTTGACGCCTCGATCCGAGCCATTCAAGGGTCTGGTCGGCGGCCGGCCGACGGTCCCCAAAGATCCAATACCTCGGCCGAAGCTTGCCCCACCGCCGCCGCGTTGAGCAACTGCGTGAATGGGGACCAGGATCGCGACCACCGTCGCGACAACGATTGTCTCTTTCATAAATACCCCGTCGAGCACTTGTGTGAATCATTTCACCTCAGAAAGCTCGATCTGGGCGAATTTGTTTGTGCCGGCAACTCACGTCGAAACGGCCATTAAGGGCACGATCCCTCCAGGCCGCTGCCGAACTGGTAGCTCTCTGTGCTGGCCATCGAGCTCGGACTGCCTACTTGGAGGCACGCGAGTTACCAGAGCCGTCATCCGTAAGAGAGCCTTCCGCTAGAGAGATAGCGGCGAGTCACGCCAACGGTGGACAGACGGCACGAATTCGCCCACAGCGTGCCGATCCCCGGCATTTGCCGCGGCGCGCGGCGACATTCTGCGGCACAAGGGCATCGACGGCGCGGGATCTGCTGCCATTCAGTGGGCGACATCGCCGCAGGTAGGGCAAAATGCGAGCTGTTGGCAGGTCCAGTATTACGGCTTCCGCGGGCTTTTCCGGAAGACGGCGCGTCCGGTCAACGCTGGCGATGACAGAGGCATTTCCGAGGCCGCAGGAGGCGTCCCTTGTCGCTCCTGCTACAGTCTACGTCAGCATCGACCTACCGCCGACGCAATAGCAGCCAGATCATCACGAGCCAAGGACCCAGCGTAATCATCAGGAACGGGAGTTTTAAGAGCCACCGTTTTCTTACAGGTCGCAGGTCTCCCATCCTAAAGAGAGCTATCACGCCCGACTGCCTCTCCGAACGGCATTGACGATCGTCCGCGCGGCCATTTCCGTGCCAATTTGGGAGCTGATCATCAGGTGATAGAGATTAGGATCCTTCCAATCGCCTCGGTAGTATGCCGGTATAAAGCTGGCGCGTTCCTCGTCGGCCACGCGTATCGATTCTTCGACGTCTTGGCCGGACTCCGCACGCGCCCGGACACGCTCAACGCGCTCCACCCACGGGGCATAGACAAAGACGCGAAGAACATCTTCACGATCCTGCAACACCCATTGGGCGCCGCGGCCAACGATCACGCAGTGGCCTGTTGCAGCAGCCTTGAGCATTACCTGCCGTGTAAGCGCGGCCATCGTTTCTGCATCGAAACACTGTGCATCGCCAGGAGTGATGCTTCCCTCGATGGTTCCGGACCTTGAGCCGCCTCGATTGAATCGATGCCACCACGAACCAACATGTTCGTTCGTGCCGCCCCGCGGTTGCGGCATCGAGCTGAGTGGCCTGAGCTACGGCTGCAATCGTTGCCCGATCCAGCAGATTCCATCGCAGTTCCTCCGCGACCGTCCGTGCAATGATGCCCCCGCCGCTTCCGTATTCCCTAGAAATCGTGACAACCCTGAACATGTTTAGTTGCCGTATAGGGCCCCCGACGAGAATTCTGTTCTCGTTATGTGGCATTGGGCGGGACGCCGTCCGTTACCCGGCCGGCAGTGAGGCGGCTCCTGTACGCGTGCGCCATCGCCATTCTGACTTCGCGGACCCGAAGGGGCCGCTTCTGACTCCCTCGACTCCCATATCCCGGCAGGGATATCAAGACGAAGCCTTGGCTAGTCTTCTCCTGGAACGCCTGACATCGGTTGTGCGGCTCTGAAATGAACACGCCGGTTCTTCTGGCGACACGCTTCGTCGGGCGTTAAACACTGCGGGGCGCGGTCGCCGAAACTGACTGCCCGCACGCGGTCTTCCGGAAAACTGAGATTCAGAAAAACGCGTCGAACCGCATCCGCGCGCTCCAAGCCCAGTTGCTGGTTGTACTCGTGCAGGCCGCGGTCATCGCTGTGTCCCTCGATCAGGATAATCAGTTCCGGAAAATCGTGAAGGATGTCCTGAACAGCGGGAGCGATTTGTTCGAGCTTGCGCCGCTCCCTCACCTGAAGGACGTGCGAGTTGACATCAAAGTATAGATCTGGCGCCGCGCGCGTCATCCGGTCTGCTACCCAACCCGGCGCGGGTTGCAAACCGAGGGTTTGCCAGGAAACGGGAGGCGCGGGCTGAGGATTTAGACTCAACCCGCACCCCGCTAGCAGCATGCTCATGAGTGCGCCAGAGGCCAGGCAAAACGTGAAGCTGATGCGATTTCTCAGCGCGCCAGGTTCTGTAGCCACAAAAGGACTCATCGCAAATCCTGTGCCAATCGATCCGCTCGGACCTGCCAGGCCAGCCTCCTAAAAAAGCACATCGAAATCGGCCGTGAACCGGCGATGGCGTTCGCCGAAGAAGATGCCGTAGGCTGGATCGGCAGTGTTCCAGTGGGTCGCTTCTGGATTGAAGTGATTCGTCAGATTGAACGAACTGACCGAAAATCGCAGGGTATATTTCGGATTCACCTTGAAATCCCGCCACACTCGCGCGTCCGCGGAGACGAAGTTCGGATAGCGTTTCGAATCGGGAACCCCTACATAGCGCTGCAATTCATCGACGGCCGAATAGGGGAATCCGCTGCGATATTCAAAAACAGGCGCCACTCCGAATCCATGCGGCAATTGCACACGCCCCCATGCCAAAAAACGGTTCGGCAGGTCGGTGGGAAGCCTTCCCACCTGATCGGCATGAATGATTGCATTTGGGAAGCTGCCGATGTATTCCCCGAAGTCATTCAGGTCGCCAGTCGCGTGACTGCGGACATAGGAGAAAAACAGCTCACGTTTGTCGCTCATACGGACTCGCGCCGTGACGTCGAACTGCCGGTAACGCGCTGAACCACTGCCGGAAAGAAGATTGGCCCCGATGTTGGTTACGGGATTGGGGAAAACGGAATCGAGAATCACCAGGCCGCTCGAAACCGTATTCAGGTAACCGGCGCGCAAGCGCAGGGTTTTCCAAATCGGTTGCTCAATCTGGATGCTGCCCGTGGTGCTGCGTGGCGAGAAGTTTCCGGGAACGTCGCGGCTGACGATGAAGCTCCGGCGCGAGACCACTTCACCCAAGCCGTTGAGATAGGTGTAAGGTCCGGCCGTTATCGAACCATCGGGACCGTAGAATGTCACGACGCGATCCGGGTACTGGGTGAAAGAGTACACCTCGAGCGGGACACGGTCGTAGAACAATCCGACGCCGGCGCGGATTACCGTGCCCAGCCGCGGAGACGGGTTCCATGAAATTCCGGCACGCGGGGCGAAGCGCAACGCATCGGAGATCTCCTGCGATTCCATTCGCAGACCCAGATCGATGGAGAAGTGCGGATTCAGGGTCCAATGGTCCTGATCGTAAAACGTAAGCTCCGTGTCCGAGTGATGGAACGGACCGCCCCCCGTAAACGCTATTCGCTCCAACAGATTACCGCTGGCGTCTTCAATGTCGATTGGAAGCTCGATCATCTGCCCGTTGTCGTGGCTCTCGGCGACATAGATTCCGGCTTTGTAGCTATGTGACCCCCACCATTCAAACTGTTTGAAGGCGAATGACGAGGACCAACTGTAGCGCTCGGCATGGCGGTCTGGCCGGGCAAAGTAGTTACCTGAGTCGATCTGCGGCTGAATCACAAGATCAAGCGGCCCTTTCGACCACACCGTTGCGTCGAATCTTGTTTCCGAAACCGTGTTCTCCCAGAGGCCGCCAAAGATGCTCCACTTATCGGAGAGGGTGCCCGTGTAGCTATGGGTCGTCGCATCCGGGGTAACCGGCTGAGGATTGAAGTAATCCATGTTGACGAAACCCAACCGCTGCGGTGCGATGTGCAGAGTGGCCGTTACCAGATTATTGCCGGACGCCATCCAATCGAGTTGCGTGAAGGAGTTGAAGCCCTCGGTCTTTTTTTGATTAAAGGGAAATGGCAGCGTTTGGACCGGAGTCTTTCGCACTTCGTACTCGAATCCCTCGGAGAAATACAGCTTTCCGGGGAGGAGCGGCCCCTCGACATTCAACCGCGGTGTGGCTGTGCGCAGCCCCCGCAATCGCCAACTCCTGATATTGAACTCCGGGAACGGATCGTTCAATTCCCACTTCCACTTCTCTCCGCCGCGCTTGGTCTCCACAGAAACCAGTCCGGCGGTAAAGCGCCCATATTCCGCGAGGAACGATGTCTGGTAAAAGTTGAGGGTCTCGACACTATCGATGGGAACAGTCAATCCAAACTGGCCGGTAGCGGGATCGGTCACGTCGGCTGAATTGACAATCATCGCGGCGCGGTGTTCGCTGCTTCCCGAAAGCTGCAACTGGCCAGTCGGTTGGCGAACCACGCCCGGAATCAGCGGTAGTGCGTCGCTTACGGTGGAAGGCCGGCTGGGGAGCTCTTTGGCCAATTCCCCCTCGACAGTGGCTGACGGTACCGAAGTCGCCTCGACCGGAGACGCAGTGGCGCTAACATCGATGCTTTGTTTGCTCGATGCAGGCGTTAACGTGAGTTCCAGGCTTTCGGAGACACTCTCTTGCCACTCGAAGTCCTTGGCTACCGCAGTCTCAAAGCCTTCCTTGAGCACGCTGATCGTGTAGCGTCCGGGTTTCGAGCCGGAAAACACGGCATGCCCGGTCTCATCTGTCGACGCTGCTGCAATCACCTGATCTTGCAGCTTGACCTCTACCTGCGCCCCCGGCACCGCCAGGTGCGATTGGTCCACTACGGTAATGACCAGCTCCGGGATCTTGGCTTGCGCTCCGGGCGTCTGTGAGCTTGCCGTCAAGGCGAAGCACCAGGAGACCAGCACAGCGGCGATGAGGGGTCTGGATGCCGTCCAACGGAGCACGGACCACGCGCCCCATAAGGGATTCAAGAATGCTCCGCATTTCGGTCTCCGGACGCCCCACATGTTCTTCGGCTTTCCGTGCTGGCAGAATCACTCAATGCACTTGGGTTTCCAGGAAATCGCTGCTTTTTCGGGCTGCTCATGGACACGCGCTGAATGGAAGGCGTTCGCCGGCACGAGGGCTCAACCGCGCGGCGCATGACATTCCTCTCTCGGCTTCCAAGTGACACGACCGAAATCGCCGCTCGGGTGCGGCCCTTACGGCGACCGTACGATCCCATTGCCTCTGGTTGTTTCTGCAGGCTGGATCGGCAGCGGTGAAGACGCCGAGCGCGAGCGAATTCTCGACGCCTTGCGTTTCTTCGGCGGAAACGTCTCTGGGACCGCAGGTGCTGCCACACGCCTCGGGTTGAGGCGCGCCACGCTGCAATGCCGCAAGAATAAGCCGAATATCGAGCAGCAGTAGGGTTGGGTTCGGCAAAAGACGGCGGGACGCAATAGATTCCTGCTGCTCCAGGGCCACCTCTTCATAGCCTCCCCTCATCGGACGGCTGCCTCCTTGCAGTCGCAACGGTCACTGTGTTCGCCGGCGCCGACCAGCCGGGGAGGTCCACGCCAAGCTTGCTTGTTGCCGTTCACATGAATCATTGATTGGAACCAAGGATGCCATGCCCAGGGGGGGTCCGCATATTTCCAGGCTGTGCGGTTTCTGAGGAATGCCGGATCAGCGAGGGGAAGCGGAGCACATTGTGCACAATCTCCCAAAGGTATTGGGCATAGGAAAGGAGAAGTGAAATGTTCAAACGTATAGCGATACTCGCGCTGCTGGTCGGTGTTTGTCTTGTCAGCGCGAAGACCGGCGCAAAAACCTACAGCTTCGTTCTCGCGGACCCCGCTGTAGCGGGCAACGCACAATTGAAGCCGGGCGAGTACCATCTCAAGCTGGACGGAGCGCAAGTCGTCTTGACCGACAAGGACCGGAAGCGGATTGACACAAACGCAAAGGTGGAGACCGCCGAACGCAAATTCGAGGTAACGGCTGTTAACACGTTGAATGGGGATGGCGCCAACCGAATTGTCTCGATCGAACTCGGCGGCAGCTCGAACGTAATTGTATTCCAGTAGGGCTCGGGCACTCCCCGGTCAACCCCGCTGCCGAAACGACGGAACTGCCGAGTCAAATGCCGGGTATCGGCAGAAACACGTTCCAGACCGAGATTGAGAAGATCTCCAACCCCCAAGCTGCGAGGTGGCGTTTGTTCGGCGCCTCTCGCAGCGCCAACCTCAACCATCATTGCGCCAGCACAGACTTCCTCCCGATGGGCAAGGCAGAGCCTAAAAACCTTCCTATCAACGCACGAAGAGCACCAGTACCGACCAGTTCGGGAGCTAGCAAATCGCTCTCCGTGCCGCTTTCGAAACGACCCGCTCAAGGATGACGCCGACATCAGGCCAGCCTGGGCAAAGCACCGCGTGAACCAGTTCTCGCAGCGTTTCGAACGAACCCGTCACGTTGAGCCGAGCCTATCGCGATCGCAGTGCCGCAGGGCATGTCCGGCAAACGCTCCACAATTGACATCAGGCTGGCGGCAATCTCCTCCAACTCTCTTCATGAATCAGCACCGCCCAAGCCCCCTGTTTGGGCAAACAAAATGCCAGGTGGCGATGAAGACCTTCAAGGGCTCGTCTGCATGGATTGCCCTGGCAGCGGCATCGAGTTTCGGGGGTTTATCCGCGGCTGAGTTATGGCCGGCCGCGGACTCTGCATGGCAGGCTTACCTGCGAACCGCAGAGCCCCACATGCAGGCACGACTTGGCGCCGCCGGGTCGTTCCTGTGGATCGACGATCTGCCAGACAGAGGACTGCGCGTCCGGCGAGGTGCAATCGTCGTTGCTCCAGGTGGAGGGAACGGTACGCAACCCGTGCCCGACGGTCTGATCCACCACTGGATTGCCGCCGGGTTCATCCCCCGCGTCAAGCTGAGCGATGTGCTCCGTGTCGCCCATGACTATGCCAACTATAAACAATATTATCGACCGCAAGCGGTAGACTCGGCCCTTCTCTCGTACAACGGCGACCAACGGAATTTCTCCATGCGTTCGGTTTACGGCGTCCTGTTTGTCACGGCAGTATTGAAAACCGAATTTGCAACGCATGAGGTTCGAGTGGACCCTGCGCGTTGCTACATCGTCTCAGACTCCACTCGGATTCAGGAAGTGGAGAACTATGGCCGTTCGAACGAACGCCTCCTCCCACCCAATCACGGCACGGGGTATTTGTGGCGCCTTCACACCGTCACCAGGTATGAAGAACGAGATGGCGGAGTCTATGTTGAAATGGAAGCACTGGCGCTCAGCCGTGACATCCCCGCCGCCATCCGCCTGCTGTTCAAGCCGGCAATTGCTCACTTCAGTGAAGCTGTGCTCATGGCGTCTCTGCGGCAGACTCGGGAAGTGGTAAATGCCGCGGTGGAGACGGTGTTGCGTTCGAAACGTGCTGATATGGCAGTACTCGCGTTCGAGCGATGACGCAACTGCGTCCTGAGGCGCGTCGATCGCCTCCCCGGTGGTGACCGAAGGGCTTCCGACTGCTGTATGGTGCTCAAATCGACGCTGCCCGGTCGCTGGAAGCGGCCGGTGATGCCGGGCATCGAATTGCGAGAGGGATTGCGGTGCCGGGCGCCCGCTTGAGTGCGGCGCTGCCGCCGCAAAACCGAGGAACCCTCCGATCTTTGGGACTGCTGGTGGCAGCGCCTCCCTGGGTGTGTGCCGGCCACAGGTGTTTGGTCTTGCCCCGGCCGTCGCATCGCCCGAACACATATCGCAGGCGGCACAAATGGCGTTGCGCACTCTGCCGCATTGATTTCATACTATGAGATCCCGTTCACCTATTTGGTTCTCCGTCTGCAATTCAAGCATCTGAGAGGTGATGGGCAATGATACGGATTATGACGGCAGATGAACCGGGTAGCACGAAGATCACGGTGGATGGGGAACTCTCAGGCAAGACTGTCGAGCCGGTCGAAGCTTGCTGTAGTCAAGCGCTTTCCAGAGGAAAGCCGGTCCGGCTTCACCTGCGTGACGTTGCTGCCATCGACGAACGCGGCCGTACAACGCTTCGGCATCTCGCTGCCAAGGGCGTTGATCTGACGGCCGACGGTGTTTATAGCTCCTACATCGTCGATGAGATTCAATCCACAAGCATGAGCGAGCGCCGCTGGTCGTAGTGACTCCGTTGCGAAATCGGCAGTTGTATCGTCATCTTGCTGGGCACACGCAGTTTCCCATAAGAGTAAGGTCAGATAGGCGTGCCTTCTCAAATAGGAATATATATGACCGAGAGAAACTCCACCAGGCCGCGTGCCCAAGGCAGCAATAGGATGCCGCGACGGCTCTCCCGAGAACAGCGACGGGAGCTGATTCTGAGAGCCGCGGAGGAGCAGTTCGCCGCGACGGGGTTCGCGTCCGCGATCACAGTCACCGTTGCGAATTCCGCCGGTACCTCGGAGGCAATGGTTTACATCCATTTCGGCACGAAGCGGAAGCTGTTCGGAGGAAGTGGTCGAGCGCAGTACTCTGGGGCGTGTGGCAGCATTGCGAGAACCGTTTTTCTCGATCCCCAACCTGCCCCCTCTCGAATGTATTGAGAGCATGGCGGAGTCAACGGTCCTGGCTTGTGTTGACGAAACCGTTACTGCCTCGATCATGGCGTGGGCGCTGATGGAAATGCCAGAGTTCGCGGCCGAGTTATACCGGGCGGAGATTGGCGCTACCGAAGCGCTGTGGGGTACCGAGATCGGGACGCACCTGGTTGACTCTCCCCTCCGTCGCCGGCTTGCCGTGTACCTGGTGCCGTGGCATGCGGACTCTGGTTGGCAACGCTGCGTCACTAGCCCGCAAAGGCGCGGGCGCACGCGCGCCAGTATGCCGACGCGGTCGCGCACGTTGCGCCGGGGGGGCCTGGACTTCCGCCCGGAACCGCTTGCGACGGCTGAACCGCCGTTGCCGGCACAGCGCGAATTTGTGCGGTGAAGTTGAGCGTCGAGGGGGGAAAGGGGTACGGCGGGAAAAGGCTACAAAAAAGCGCTGGGGATGCGTGCAACATTGCACACATCCCCAGCAGCGGCCGCTTTGAGTTCAGCCATGAGGAGTTTCAGTTTGTTTGGGTTTCTCCGGCTGCGAAATGCACCCGCCGGTTGCTTTGCCAGCATTCCTCTGTCGATTCGCTGCACTGCGGTCTCTCTTTTCCATAGCTGATCGTCCTCACCCGGTCAGCTTGCACTCCGAGCTCCACGAGGTATGCGCTCGCCGACGCCGCGCGATGCTCGCCGAGACCGAGGTTGTATTCCGCCGAGCCTCGCTCATCGCAATGGCCTTCCAATACGATCACCGCGTTAGGAAAATCGGCGAGAATCGAACGAAGCGCCTCGGCATCTTTCGCCAGCGTGATGCGGGCGTCGTCACGTATGTTGCTCTCGTTGAAGTCAAAATACGCATCGGAGAGTTCTGTCTGCAGTCGGGCCAGCAGGGACATGGGTTCCGCCGGTGGCGGCGCAACGACCGGTGGTGGTGGGGCCATGACGTTGACGGTGGCGGAAGCTTTAGCAGAGCCGCCGGGCCCCGTTGCCACGAGTTCATAGGTTGTGGACTGCGCCGGGTGAACTTCCCGCGTACCTTCCACCGCAACCGCCCCAAGCTCGGAGATCGTCGCATCTGTCGCGTCCGTGCTGGACCACTTCAGAGTGACTGCCTGTCCAGCCTGGATTATCGCCGGTTCGGCGCTGAGCGAAGCCGTCGGAACGCTTGGTGCAGGTGGAGGCGCAGGTTCTTGCACAGGAGGAGGAGGAGTGGGCTGCGCCACGGCGACCTTCTTCCTGCAACCCGTCGTCAGGCCTGTCAGCGATAGACCGATGACAAGTAAAGTGAAACTGAATTTGACTCGCATATGATCTCCTGTCTGAGCACTCCTTACGCTTGTTGCGATTTGGAGTGCGATCGCCAATAATGACTGCACGCCGGCTTCCATCAGTTCCGTCCCTGCGACTCGCGCTCACAGGTGGCTAAGAAATGCCGACGAGTTGTACCGTCTAGACCTGTTCGTTGGATTGAACGATCTGGATGGCCTCACGCCGGCACGACTTACCCGTGATCTCGTCACGATTGGCCGTCAGTAATGCCTGGTATCTATTTAGGTCCGCCTCTGTCTTAGCGGCGACCTTTCGTTCTTCGTCGCAGCACCGCACCTCTTTGCGAAATACGGCGACACTTTTTCAATTTCCGTCCTGTTCGAGCCTGCGGCTGCTACCTTCCGCGATTGCTTCTGCCCGGATTCTGTAGCGTCATGGTGAACTGCGCTTGCCAATGCATGAGAGCAGTGCCCACAAATAGTCTCGCTGGCAGCTCTCGAAAGTGTTCAATCGGCCCGTGCAAGATGGCGCGTGCCGAAGCACGTGCCGAAGTCGGCGCGGCACCGGCGGAACTCTGCCTTACTGATTTGGAGCTAACCGGACCACAGACTGACTGTGTCGTGCTCGTTGACTAAAGCAGCCTTTAGTGACCCGCTCGATTGGTACACGGGTTGCCATAGAATTTCGTACGACAGGACCGCGGCGGAGAAGTCGGATCAGCTTCGTCTGTTGGCTAATCTCGGGCGCACTCATGGGAGAGCTGTTGGCGGGTTGCGGGTTGAGCACGGTTCCTCAACCCGTACCCCCCGTTCCTCCGCAACCTCAAGACCTGCGGGCGGCGCCAGCCTGTGTGGTGGACCGGATGAGGCGTGCTGCGCCGGACCTGTATTTCGATTTCAACTCACACACTCTTCCGGCTCACGAACAGGGCACACTCGCAGAAATCGCTCCAGCTCTCCAGGACATCCTTCACGATTTTCCTGGCCTGATTATTGTGATCGAAGGCCACTCTGACGATCGCGGCTTGATCGAGTACAACGTTCGACTGGCCCTGCAGCGCGCGGACACGGTTCGGCAAGCCCTTGTGAACATCAATTTACCCCGACGGCCACTGCGGACGGTTAGTTACGGTTACCCGGCACCACAGTTCCTGACTCACGCCGCTATGTGCCGCCAGAAGAACCGGCGCGTTCATTTGAGAGTTGCGCTGCCGGTGTCGGATACCCGAGATGAGAAATTATCGCTGCATAGAAAGTCCGCAAACGCATCCTCGAATCCTGGAGCCCCGAAGTCCATTTTTGGAAACGAGGCGATTGTCAGAACGGTTGGAGGCATGTGGGCTATGCAGGCGCCGATGATTTCCGTGCCGCTACACCAGCGATTTGACAACTGCCGAGCTTTGGCGCTTGCGATTGGCAGATGCGATCGTCTCGACACGAGTTAGGGGCTCGATGCTTAAATCTCGCGGATTGGTTGAGGAAGCCAAACTGCAGTGCTGTCTGGGAGGCCACAAAGATGTGGATTGTCTGGTACATCGGAGAGGGGTCTTGGCGGCGCAAAGTAACCGTATGGCTGCCCCTCCCCAAGGATCCGGACGCCGCGCTCGTCATCCGCACATTTCCCGACTGGAGAGCGAAGCGAGACAATGAAGACAGCAATCGGTAATACCCTTACGAAAGCTGCGCCGCACTATGGGGAAACAGAACTCACTGATTATTCGGACGGACGGCACGCTGGCGCCCTGCTTTCCGATGTACAACGCTTCGCACGACTGGGGAACGGCCGGCCACCAGTGTTTTGAACGGGAACAGCTTGCGGAAATGAAGGTGGAGTGCCAGCCTCGCTGTTTTTCCACACTAAACCATAACCTGGCTTACTGCTACAACGCCTCGCGTGCGATCCGCTGGGTTTTGAAACAGGCCGCGCAGGGCTTCCGGGGAACGACCGGCAGTTTTGAGGACTGATCTGCAAAACGGGCAGCTTGACGTTCAACTCAAAAGAGCGTGACTATCCCGCGCGTTCTGCTCGCGATTCGAGGTCCTCTAACACCCGTACAACCCGGAAGCCCGATGATACAGCAGCTAGTCTAGCTCACCGCACCTGATTGCCTGGGTGATCATTGACGCAACGTTCTCGATCCCCAATTGTGAGTCGATCATCATGTGGTACAAATGAGGATCTTTCCAATCGCACCCCAAGTACCGTCGAATGCTTGCGGCACGGACGCGGTCAATCAACCGAAGCACCTTGGCGGCATCGCTGTCGTTTCCCAGGCGTTCTTTAACTCGCGCGATCCGCTCGGCCCAAGGTCCGTAGACGAAGACGTGAAGAACTCCGGGCGTTTAAACAGGGCGGCCCGGGTGGTCGGCGTGAAGTGTTGCGAACGGTCCGAATCGACTGGGGAGCGGTACCGATACTCCGGTGAGGTCATCGCGAAGCCGCGCACCCGAGCTCGCGCGGCGGGTTGACGCATCACCCCCTGGAATTTCCGTCCCGCTATATCGTGTCAGCGTGTCAGGAAATCGCCAAATACTCACACCCTGGGATGCTGGCGATCCTTGAATCAACGACCTATCCCGGCACTACCGAAGAATTAGTACTCCCCTTGCTAGCTGCATCCGGTCTCACAGTGGGCCTCGATTTCTTCCTCTGCTTCTCGCCGGAACGCGTAGACCGGGTATCGCCACCATAAGTGGGGCCTCATACCGGGCTCGTCCTGCCGATCGTCGGCGTGCCGCGGGTCTCCTGGTTCTCGGGAGGCCGGTGGACGCCGTGGTAAGAGTGCTAGCCGGCATGGTGGAGGTGTGGATGGCCTTCACCCAACCCGGCACTCAATCGTTGGCGGTCATGTGGACAGGTCTGGGCATCAGCCCGGCGATGATCGGACCGGGCACTTGGTCGAGCGGTGCGCAGCTTCATGGAAGAAAGCAGATTCTTCCACTGGAGTCCCGAGGCGCCGGCTATGCAAGGGTCACCACACCGCTTCGGCATTATATGAATCTTCGGTAGCCAAGGTCGTCCACGCGAGCACTTCTGTCACGTTCCAACCTGCAACCCCATTCTGCTCCACTCGATCAGGCCACAGTCCAATACAACGCGCATCGGGAGGACACACGCCCAGGCGCAGGATACGATACCTTCGGATTTCTCGGCACTTCGTGCCATGGCAGGTGCCGAAGTTCGCTGCGGCTGCCGCCCGCGAACCTTCTCCTACATGAACTGTGGCGCCGCCACCAGCGTGATGGTGCTCAACAGCTTGATGAGCACGTGCAGCGAAGGCCCTGCCGTATCTTTCAACGGATCGCCGACTGTATCCCCTACTACCGCCGCCTTGTGCGGGTCGGACCCTTTGCCACCCAGCACCCCCGCCTCGATATACTTCTCGGCATTGTCCCAGGCGCCGCCATTGTTCATAAAGGTCGCCATGAGGACGCCGGCGATGGTCCCCACCATCAGAAAAGCGGCCACCGCCACCGCGCCGGCCGGTAAGCCGCCAGGGGTGTTGCCGAACCTTCGGAGAGCCACGCCCACCAGGACCGGCCCCGCTACAGCCAAGAGGCCTGGCGCCACCATGGCCTTCAGCGCTTTGAGGGTGACGATATCCACGCACGCGCCATAGTCCGGATCGGACTTCCCCTCCATGATGCCCGGGTCCGCCTTGAATTGCCGCCGCACCTCCTCGATCACCGCCAATCAGATATCCTCGCCCGTCCTGGCTTATATCAACTACCTGTAGCCACAGCGCGAATCCAGTAAACGAAGTGATCATTTGATCCATCCTCTTGTGTAGACAATCCGTTCCTGCGGGGCCGCGATCGTGGTGATGGGGGACGTTACCACCAGTCGGGCTGCGGTAGTTGCCGCCTGCAATGCGCCTGCAGGCTCCGCGGCTCAGCCGGCGCTACGGCGTCAGCTCTGCTTCGAGGCGTTCAATATCTTCAACCGGAACCGATATCGGTGTGCCGGACAAATGCTGTACTTTCCAGCTCAGCCGGTCTGATTGCGAGCCTGGCGGGCGGCCTCACGCAGATGCCAGGATGGGGCGCCTGAGCTGCTCCGAATGCCGAGGCGGTCGTCACGTGCTGGCGCAGATGCCGCATTCGGCGCGTATTGGTTGCGTCCCCGAAAAGGGCCGGTGAGCTGCCTACGCCCGCCCCTCCAACGTTTCAACGCCGTCGGCGGGAGGCTGGGGAGAATCTCGCACGGCTGCGCAATCGCGTACGCATCGATGTGGAAAGGGGCGGTTCAGAAACTGAATGGCGTCCAAACCGGGCAGATCCGCGAATAAGCACGTCGCGGCGACCACCGAAGCGCGCCGCGTGGCGAGTGACGAGGCGGAGGAGGGGATGGCGAATCGCTCCGTCTTTCCGGAATCGGAAGCCCTCGATTTTGCGCGCACTGGCAGATCTGTTGCGGGCGGAGTACCACCACAGTGTGGCGGCGGACCTCACCCCGCTTCATTGGAAGGTGATCATGCGTGGTGGTTCCCAAGATCCCCTTGCCGGCGCACTCGCCGAAACATCATCTCGTGCCGTCGGCAGGCGCCGCCGTTTCAATAATGCTCTCGTAGGTGCTGGCCATGGCCGCGCCAGGATTTCGGAAGCACAAGTGCAGGAAACAAATCGGAATTCGATCCAGCACGGAGCAATTTCCAAAACGAGGTACAGCATGCTTTTTTCACTATCGGCCGTTGGCGGGCTCTTGATTGTCGCAATTGGCGTTTCACGCGCAAAAACGCGGCGGGCCGCCAAACCTAGCGTCCAGACCCTGTTTGGCAAAAAGTAGCACTTGAACCAGAAGGCGGATATATGACTGGCGCTCCGAGCGTCTCCCGAGTGGCGTACTTCTCTATGGAGGTCGCACTCAATCCCGCAATGCCGACTTATTCGGGCGGACTCGGCATTCTGGCGGGCGATACGTTGCGCTCCGCGGCCGACCTCGGGGTGCCGATGGTTGCCGTCTCACTACTGCACCGGAAGGGCTACTTCCGGCAACATCTGGACCAGCAAGGTGTACAGCATGAGAACAGCGCCGGCTGGTCTCCCGAGCAGTTTCTGGAGCCGATGAAGCCGCTTATTTCGGTTACCATCGCCGGCCGCTCGGTCCGTGTGAAAGCCTGGCGGTATCTGGTGGAAGGAATCACCGGTCACGTAGTCCCGGTCTATTTACTGGACACGGCTATGGCAGAAAACAATACCTGGGATCAGACTCTGACGGACCATCTTTATGGCGGCGACAGCTGTTACCGTCTCTGTCAGGAAGCGATTCTCGGAATTGGCGGGGTCGAGATTCTACCGAAGTTAGGGCATCATCATATTGCCAGCTACCACATGAATGAGGGCCACTCGGCGCTTTTGGGCCTCCGGTTGGTAGAGCAGCGTTTAGGTTCACGGCCTCTCCTCTCCGCGACAAAGGACGACTTGAATGCAGTGCACCAAAAATGCGTATTCACGACTCATACGCCGGTGCCCGCCGGTCACGACCAGTTCCCTCTGGACATGGTCCGCAGTGTACTGGGTGACGAGCGGGCAGAGGCCCTCGAGCGGTTGGGAGTGTGTCCGAGCGGAGCACTGAACATGACCGAAGTGGCGCTCCACGGGTCTCGATACATCAACGGCGTGGCAATGCACCACGGGGAGGTATCCCGCAGCATGTTCCCGCAGTATCCGATTCGCGCGATTACCAACGGCGTCCACGCGGTCACCTGGACCACGCCGGGCTTCCAGCAGCTCTACGATCAACATATCCCTGAGTGGAGGGAGGACAACCTTTACCTTAGATATGCGATCGGTATCCCGGTCGAGGAGATCCGCGAAGTCCACCAAACATGCAAGAAAGCTCTTCTTGACGAAGTCGTCAAGCGAACCGGACAAAGCCTCGATCCAGACGTAATGACTATCGGCTTCGCACGCCGGGCAGCAACTTACAAGAGAGCCGACCTGATATTCCGTAACCGCGAACGCCTGAAGTGGATCGCGCGCAATGTCGGGGGACTGCAGATCATCTTCGGCGGTAAAGCGCACCCACATGATGACGGAGGTAAGGAACTCATCCGAAAGATCGCCGATCATGCCCGGGCGTTGAAGGATTCCATGAAGGTCATTTACCTGGAGGACTTCGATTGGCAATGGGCGCCTCTCCTGTACAGCGGCGTGGACCTTTGGCTAAACACTCCGAAGCGGCCACAGGAGGCCTCCGGTACGAGCGGCATGAAAGCCGCTCTGAACGGAGTTCCCAGCCTGAGTATCCTCGACGGTTGGTGGATCGAAGGCTGTCTTGAGGGCGTCACAGGCTGGGCATTCGGCAATCACCTTGGAACTGCCGAGGATGAAGAGTACGAGGCAGGGTCGCTCTACCACAAGCTGGAGCGCATCATTGTACCGACGTTTTATGCCGATCCGGACGCTTATGCCCGCGTGATGCGAGGCGCGATCGCCATTAACGGGTCCTTCTTCAATACACATCGCATGGTTTCGCAGTATCTGGCGAATGCGTGGTTCCACGAGACCTCACCAGAACCTCAATTGGATGCAGGCGTGCATCAGCTCACTGCGAGGTGATCCGGGAAAGATCCGGATTAAGACGTCAACGGAGCCGAAAGCCATCACGACCACAGTGGATGGTCGACTGGAGGACGAGTTCGTTGATGTGCTCGATACCTGGATGAAACAGGCGATCGTACACCGTCCATATCTTTCTGCACGATCTGTCCTGGATCGACGAAGGCGAACGTGCGTTTCAGCAAACCCCCTGGAAAAGGTGCTCATCTGAGCGCCAGCGGACGCTACGGTTCCCAGATCGCTGCAGAGATCGGGCCATCCGCCGCAGAAGCCAACGGCCGCCAATAGCTTACCGCAGGTGCAAGCCTATATGGAAACGCGACTCCACGATAGCCGCACGATGCTCTGCTTCGTGCTACTGAGGGAGTTGGTTGGTGGATTTGTGCGCGAACTGGAACATGCCTGGACTACCGCCAACTCCGCACTGGGCGCCAGAGAATTGATAGTCGACATCTCGGGACTTACTCATGTTGATGCCGCCGGTAGAGAACTGCTGTTTCGCATGCGGTAGTCAGGTGCGCGAGTCATTCGGAAAATGCCGGCCGGAGATCTCGATCGGCCGGTCGAGCCTGTCGCCTGGCATCCTTGGAGGTGGGGCAGGCTGCTGCGGGATGCTGTTCGCGCGACGAAATTGTGGCACTTGCTTCGGCGGGCGACGTGGCGGTATCGCGTTGGACGAGCACGATCCTCCAGTTCCGCTGGAGAATAATAGGCAGTGACAACATCGACACTAAGGAATTCGAATGCGGATTGTCTGGGCAGTCGCGGGATTGATTGGGTTCTGTTTGGCCTTATCGATGGCGGAAAAGCCGCCGGCCGCAATTCGGACGGACGATCGAGGAGATCCTGACTTTGGTGCGAACGGCATAAGCTCCTCAGAGAGCCGCGGAACTGGAGTAACTATGGCGAACACTGAAGTGATGAAGCTGAAAGCAGCCTTCGAGGCCAAGAGGCTGGAACCCGCCGGTAGATTTTCCGGGTCGTTACGTCCGGCGATCAAACGTGAGAGCGCGACAACAGCCTCCCAATGTTCGTTCGTGGAGGCTCTCACAGGGCGGATCATATTTAGTTTCGCCACGCCCTGGTTCGGTGCGGGAACGCTGATGGTCAGCTCAGACCGGCAATCAACGGTGTTTCAACAGTGGCGCGCCGACTCTCGGCACGTGTTTCGGCACGTGCTTTCGCGCTTCACCACTTGAGTAACTGAATGGCCGCGAACTCCCAGCCCTATCAGCGAGATCCCACGCGTAAAGCACGCTTCCGCCGTTTGGCAAGCACCTTGCACTATGACCCGCTAGAACCCAGACGGAAGCCATCGCCGCCGGCACAGAGCCGGTCCCGTAAAGGACGGAAAATGCCGGGGAGTGCTGCTGGCTAGCGGCGTGTTTCCCCGTCAAGGGAGGAAAGGTCGCCGTTATGAAAGAAGTTGAGGTAAACCAATACAAGGCATTGCTGATGGCCAGGCGCGCGGACATTACCGGCCAGTCGCGCCAGCGTGAGGAAATCTGTATCGTCGAATCCAACGAACAGATCGAGACGGTGCAACTCGCCGGTCAACGGGAATTCGCAGCCCGCTCTCTGGAACGCCAAACTAGGGTCCTAGGCCAGGTCGAAGCGGCGCTCGATCGGATCCATGCCGGCGAGTTCGGGATATGTCTCGATTGTGAGGAGCCGATCTCTCCTAAACGCCTCGCGGCACTGCCGTGGGCTGCATATTGTCTGCAATGCCAGGAGTCGCACGACGCTCAAGAAGGAGCGGATGGTGTCGAGCCGAAACTGGCCGCATGAGGCGGCCGGCGGCAATGCGCAGCGAGGTTCAATAGGTGAAAACGGTGCCCTGCGTGCTCTCGGTTCATCTGAAAGAGGTAACTATTTCATGAGGCTCTTACATGTCGGAATGAGTTTGATACTTGCACTGACCGCCCTGGCCGCGGACACAGTGACTTTGAAGGACGGCCGCGTCATCTCTGGCACATACCTGGGCGGCTCCCCTCGTGAGGTGAAAATCGAAACCGGCGATAAGATCGAGAATCTCAATGTAGCGGATATCGATAGCATCCACTTCGGTGTTTCGCAGCGGGCCAACGAGGCCGAGCCGGGGGCTGCTCGGGCCGATGCGGCCCCACTCCCCGCCGGGACGAAGTTCGTCATCCGCATGATCGACGGTGTGGACTCGGAACGTAATACGGTCGGGCAGACATTCGCGGCCAGCCTGGATGAACCGGTTCTGATCGATGGCGATACTGTAATTCCTCGCGGCGCTGACGTCGTGGTGAAACTGGTGGACGATCAGGAATCGGGAAAACTCGCGGGAAGAACTACGTTGACACTGGACCTGATGAGCGTGAAGGTGAAGGGCCAGACGGTCGACGTTAATACGCAGACAGTTAGCGAGGATAGCTCTTCGCGCGGCGCGCGCACCGCGAAGATGGTCGGCGGCGGGGCGGTGCTGGGCGGGATCATTGGAGCGGCGGCAGGCGGCGGTAAAGGGGCCGCCATAGGTTTGGGCTCGGGAGCCGCCGCCGGCACCGGGGCGGAAATCCTGACCAAAGGCCAACGCGTCAGAATTCCATCGGAAACGCGGTTGACTTTCGTGCTGGAGAACCCGGTCCGTCTTCCCTGAGCCCGATTCGGCACTCCCAATGCTGCCAGATCGGCAGATCAGTGCTGCTTCGTCGACAGGAACGTAACGGAGATAAACGCAAGGAGAGATTGCCATGAAAAAACAGGCGGTCCTGGTGTGGTTAATTTGCTGCGTGCTTCCGGTGTCCGCTCAGGAAAAGGAGGCCGCCCGGCTGAAAGAGTCCTACCACGTTCTAAAGGAGATCATGGACACCCCGGACAAAGGAATTCCGACTGATCTCCTGGATAAATCGGTGTGCGTCGTCGTTTTTCCGGCGGTCAAAAAGGCGGCGTTCGTAGTTGGAGGGAGCTACGGAAGAGGGGCCATCACCTGCCGCTCGCGAGAGGATTTCGGCGGACCCTGGAGTGCGCCGGCAATGTTCGCTCTGGAAGGTCTGAGCTTCGGACTTCAAATTGGCGGGCAGGCGACGGACTTCGTGCTCCTGATTATGAACGAGAAGGGCGCCAACTCCGTAATGACGAGCAAAGTGAAGCTGGGGGCGGACGCTTCGGCGGCGGCGGGACCGGTGGGGCGAGACACCTCGGCGGAAACGGACGTGGTCCTGAGCGCCGAGATCCTATCGTGGTCACGGACGCGAGGCCTTTTCGGCGGGATATCGCTGGCGGGCTCTACGCTGCGCTCCGACGACGGCGCGAACAAGGCGCTCTACGGCGAGAGCCTCAAGGCACGGGAAATTGTCCGGGAGGGCAAGGTCAAGATGCCGGAAGCGGCCAAGCTGCTGATCGATCTTCTGCAGACGGCTTGCCCAAGGCACGTTTCTTGAGGTAACGGCCGCCTTGCCTCCAGTGTGGGCGGGTGATGATACATCGGCCCAGGGCCAGTAAAGGACCTCGCCTCCCTTGCTTACGGCCTTTTTCAGAAGCCAGGCAGCAGGCGGACACAGTGTTGTCATCAGCGCGGTCCAGTAGAACGTGTCCACGCAGGCCTTCTGCGCCAGTTCGCCGATCCCGTAATACCTTCGAAAACCGGAGAATCGTGCCGCAAGGTCGTCGCATGCCGGAGTAAGTGCCGATAATCGGCATCGATGTCCGTCGCTGGTACGAGCGGGTCGAAGAATTCTTGCTATTTGTGAGTTCATTCGAGCTTGGTGCGGCAATTGCCTTTTCAGTCTCGGAGTTGGAGGAGTACCGGCCTCCGTGAAAATTCTTCTTCGATTGATTGTTTTTTACGTGCTGGCGGTATCGGCCGGCATCCCGGCAGAGCGTAGCGCCAACTGGAGCGGGAAGTATTCCCCGTGCGACCGGCACTCGGAATTGGTGGAAAAGGGGCACCTGAATCTGGGCGTTCGCTTCTCGACATCCAATCCCCGGTTAGCGGCAGAATTCGCCCGGGCACTGGATTTCTGGGCCACTGTCCTCGATATGGAGTGGCGTGAAGACAACAGCCGGAGCTGCTCGATTCAGATCGTTGACGGCCGTCCGGACCTCTTCACCCAAGGCCAGGTAGCGCGTGCGCAACTCCCGGATCGATCTGCCTTCCAGGGGTGGATCGCGTTCAACCCGAATATCAGCCTGCCTGCGAATGAAATGTTTTTTGTTGCTGTGCATGAACTCGGACACCTTTTGGGGCTGCCGCACAATTCCAGTGCGTGGTCGGTTATGTTCTACCTGCAGGTTGATGAACCGTTAGTTCTGAACAAGGCTGATCTCGGTGAGCTAGCGGCTCGCCATAAGTTGCGTGTCAATCGCCTTGATCAGCCTTTGCCTGTTGCCGCTCCGGTTTTCAGTGCCCCCGATCGGCGCGTTTCGAAAGCCACCGGAGAATAACCTCTCAGAGTTGCGGGCGGATATCGGGTTGAGTTTATGCCGGGTTTCGGCACTTGCCGCGTCAGGCGGCGAGATTCCAGTTTCTTGCAGACGATGCTCGCGCAAAGACGCACCTGAGTTGAGACCAGAATGCTGGTCGAACATCTGGATGCGAAAACGCCGGCGGGACACGCTGTTGGGGGCGTCGTGTGAATTGCTATATCGCATCGAAGCGATAGGGCCCTCCTCGGAGTCGGCCGGCTTCGGGAGTTCAGCCTTCGCCGCCTCTTCGATCCCGTTCATCTGTTTGGTGCTCAGCCTGCAATTCAAACATCTGAGAGGTATCGGCAATGATGTGGATTATGTCGACAGATGGACCGGGAAGCGCAATGATCGAAGTGGATGGCACCCTGTCCGACGAGAGGGTCGAAACGGTCCAAACCTGCTGTATGGAAGCACTCTCAAAAGAAAAACCGGGTAAGATTCGGGCGCAGCACCCTGTGCGGGATCTTCCTTCGATGTCGCACAGATCCCTGGCGCTTTTGACAGTCCTGGCCACGCTGTCGTGGAGTGGTTTCGCCCAAGACAGCACAAAGAACCCCAAGGACGACCCGGACGCGATCGGCAATCGCAAGGTGGGCCAAGGTGTCAACTTCTATTCCCTGGATAAGGAAATCGCTCTGGGCAGGCAACTGGCTCAGGAGGTGGAACGCCAAGCCAAGGTCATTACCGACCCCGTCATCGCGGAGTATGTAAACCGCGTCGGCCAGAATATTGTCCGGAACTCCGATGCCAAGGTGCCCTTCACCATCAAGGTGTTGGATAGCGAAGAGGTGAATGCTTTCGCCTTGCCAGGCGGATTCTTCTTCATCAATTCCGGCTTGATTCTAAAGGCGGACAGCGAAGCGGAATTGGCCGGCGTCATGGGACACGAAATTGCCCATGTTGCCGCCCGGCACGCCACCCGAAGCGCCACGAAAGCAGAGATCGCGCAAATTGGCATGATTGGCGCGGCGATCGGCCTCCCTTATGGCTGGACCGGCTACGGCATCGAGCAGGGAGCGGCTTTGGCTATTCCCATCAGCTTTCTGGCCTTTTCGCGCGCCAATGAAAGGGAGGCGGACCACTTGGGGCTGCAGTACATGTATAAGGCCGGCTACGACCCCACGGCGTTTGTGGACTTCTTCGAGAAGATAGAAACTCTGGAACAGAAGAAGCCTGGCTCCGTCGCAAAAGTGTTCATGACCCATCCCATGACCGATGACCGCATCAAAGCCGCTCAAGAGGAGATGCAAAAGGACTTGAAGCCCAAGCCCGAATACGTTGTGAGCACTTCGGAGTTCAATGACGTCAAAGCCCGTTTAGCCATGCTTCACAACCGGCGCAAACTCGATACCAATTCCGATCCGAACCGCCCGAAGCTGCGGCGCGCTCCCGGCTCCGGCACGAGCCCTGTCGATGACGGGACGACAGACACCGATACCGACCAGCGTCCGACGCTCAAGCGTCGCGACACCGGCGGTGGCAACTAAACCGGTCCTATTTGCGGACCGGTCCGCGAACGACTTGCGCGAACGCCTCCGGATGAATCCTCCTTTCTGTGGCCGACGCTACTGCTTTTTATGCCTCCGAAAACGCTGTCGAGCCCGGTGTCAATTCCATCGAATTTCGTGCGCCCTCCCTGGAAGAACGACGGCAGCGCCGGGTCGCTGTCTAACACTTCGCCCACGATTCTGAAAGCCGGATATCGCGCGTGGATGGCCGCGCTCCAATCGCGCCAGAACCGGCGCGGCACATACGGCACGGTGTCTTCCCGAATGCCATCGATCCTCGTGCGGCCGATCCACCACGGCCTGTTCTAAATCAGATAGCGCGCCACTTCGGGATCGTCCTGATTGAGATCTGGAAGGACTTCCGCAAACCAGCCTTTGAGGGTACTGAATTGCATTGCCGGCGAAGCGTGCGGGTTGATAGGGGTCCATGTGCGCCAGGTGTTCGCGAGATGTTGCGCTTCCGTTCCGTTGAACCAGGTGGGGGTCGGAGGGTCCTGCACCCACGGATGATAGGGTTCTGTGCGGCTCGCTACCTGGCCCTGGATGATCTTGATGCCGGGCGCGCGGGCGCGGTCCACCAGTTCACGAAATTCATCGAGCGACCCGAACTGTTCCTCGACCGCGCAAAAATCGACCGCGCCATAGCCGTGGTAATCCGTGATCGCCCGGTTACCGTAACTCTCGCGCTGGTTCAGATGGTCGACGTTTTCGCAAATTCGCGTGAGCCAGATAACAGTCACGCCGAGATCCTTCAAATAGGGAAGGTGGTCGGCGATGCCACGGAAATCGCGCCCATGATAATAGCGGGGCTTGGCGCGGTCGTGCATGCCGCGCGAGACCGGCGGGTCATCATTGGTCGAGTCGCCGTTGGCGAAGCGCTTGGGCGTCAGCAGGTAGACCACATCATCCGGTGAGAAGCCTTGGAAGCGGCCGGGCGCCGGGAGCGGAGCGACGATGGAAAAGCGGGCTTCAGCGGCGCCTTCGGGATTGCTGAGCCGCAGCGAATATGTACCCGGGGGCGTTTGGGCGGGGATTGTTAAGTCAAGGAACAGGTGCGTGCCGGTGGCGCTGAATGTCAGCCGGTCCGTCGGGAACGGCGCCTTCACTTCCACGGCAGTCAAATTTCGGCCGCCGATGAGTACGCGCAGAGTTGTGGCTTCCCGTTCGGCGGGTCAGTCAGGTGGTTCCATCTTCGTGATGGCCGGCGGAGCGGCCGAGGCAAGACCCAGACATAGTGAACCCAGCAGTATGATCGGCCGAATAGCTTGACGTGGGAAGTTCCGGCCCGCCCCGCTTCGGTCCGGTGAGGAGGTCCGGAGCGGAAACGAGGGCAGGCCGGTAGGCAGGGTAAACTAGAACGAAAGGCGCGCGACGCCCTGCAATTGGCGCTCGGAGCTCGGTCGGGTAGACGTAATCTGTCCAAAGGTGGAAGATGTGATGTCGGTAGTCGGGTCAGAGTATTCGGGGTGGTTCGTGACGTTGAAGGCTTCTGCGCGGATCGTGAGCTTGAAACGCTCGGTCAGCGAGATGGTCTTCTGCATCCCGATATCGGCCCCTCTCAGCCCCGGCCCGATGAGCGTGTTGCGCCCCAACGTGCCTTGGCGCAGCAAAACGCCGCTGCTATTCAACGGCGCCTCTTGAACCGCATTGATGTTGAAATACTGCTGCGTGTTGCCCGCATAGGTCTTGAGCTGGCCCACGAGGTCCGGACGGGCAGTGCCCGGCGAACCCGGAGTGCTCAACGTGAACGGCAAGCCGCTTTCCACCGTGATGACGGTGTTGAACTGCCAGCCGCCGATGAAGTAGTCCTTCAGTTTGCTGACATTGCCGAAGAACCTCTTGCCATGGCCAAAGGGTAATTCGTACACGCCGCTGAAGATGAACCGGTTGCGCTGATCGGTATCGGCGAGGGCGCGATCCAGGCGGAGAGCCTGGTAAATCTGATTGCCGTTGGCGCCGAACGCGCCGCTGCCGTCGTCAATGGTCTTCGAGAAGGTGTACGAAGCGGTGAACTGCAAACCGTTGCTCCAGCGATGTTGAGCCTCGATCTGCATGGAATGATACATGGAGATGCCTCGCGCCTCTTCGACGTTAACGGCACCCATGCCCGGATAGAGATGAACTCCAGCCGGCTGGTTGAAGATCTGCTCGGCGAGGTTGTACTCGTCGATGAGGTGACGGCCGGCAGCGCCGACATACGCGGCGCTGACGACGATGTTCTTGGGCAGTTCCCGCTGCACCTGGAAGTTCCACTGCTCCATCATGGAGGTGGAATTGTCGGGCTTGATGGCGGTCACGGCGACGTTCTGCGGATCGGCCAGGTTCAGATTCTCGAAACCGCGTGCCGGCAGCAGTCCGGTGGCGGCCATCCAGTTGTTGCTACTCAGGGGGGCTGCTCCGGAAAGCGTGATGCGGTAGCCGTCCGTGTAGTTGTACTGCTGGATGCCACTGAAAGGCGGGTTTTGCGCCAGTTGGTTGCTGATACCGCCGCGGTCGAGGAAGTAGAAGATACCGCCGCCGCCGCGAACAACCGTGGTGCCCTTGCCGTCGAGATCGTAGGCAAAGCCCACGCGCGGCGCGAAGTTGTGGTAGTCGTTGTTTACCAAAGCATCGCGGTTGCCGGAAGCGGCCACGATGCTGCCGGATGCCAGATCGAAGTTGGATTGGCGGCCCGCCACTTCGGACGGGTTGGTAAGGATTTCATCGCGCACGCCCAGGTTCAACGTGAGACGGCGGCTTACTTTCCAGTCGTCCTGGAAGAAGAACGCATTCTCCCAGGAGCGCGTTCCGAACATGCCGGCCTGGGCGCCAATCTGGTAGTTTTGCACAAAGCCGGCCAGAATATCGGAAGTTTCATAGCCGGTCGATCCCGGTCCTACGCCGTTGCCCCACAGGTCAAAGTAGCCCTTGCCGGCTTCTGGCCGGAACATATTCACCTGGCGGCGAATGATGTTGGCGCCAAACTTAATCGTGTGTTTGCCCTTCACCCAGCTCAGACTATCGACGATCTGATATGTGTTCTCGGGCACCTGGTAGTTGCCGTAGTCACCGGTGTATTCCAGTTGGCTGTTCCAGCCGCCGATCAGCGCGCCGCCGCCGAGCAAAGGGCTGACATTGGCGTTGGGGATGCCCAGGTTGGCCGAGAGCGGTATGTTGCCGTAAGGCGGCAGGTAACCGAGTTCGGTGCGCTGGTATTCCAGACGCAGATCGTTGAACAAAATCGGCGAGAAGATGTGCGTATAGCCGAGGGCCCCGGCGTAAGCGTACGTGTATTGATTGCCTGCCCCATAGCCGGCAGGCAATCCGGGTAACCGCGTGCCTGTGTCTTCTTTATCGTCCGCGTAGCTGCCGCGGCCAAACACACGGTCATTTTCCGTGGCGTTCCAGTCGCTGCGTACATCGAAGTCGTCGAAGTTCTGCGTTTGCTCGCGCTGGATCTGCCAGTTCTCTTCCACGCCTGTCCCATGGTTGGGCATCGGATAGGCGTTGAGATATTTCACACCCACGGGGTTTTGAAGGTTGGCGGGAATGATGTTTCCGGGAAAAGGCGTGCCAGTCTGCAGATTCAGGATGGCAATGGATTGCGGCAGGCCGGAGACGGCTGGATTCAGCAGTTCGGAGAAATTCCCCTGCCGCATGAGTGCCGTGGGCACGGAGGCCAGGTCCACTCCCACCGGAGTCTGCTGCCGGAAGCCCTGATAGTCGCCAAAGACAAACAGCTTGTTCTTGATGAGCGGCATGCCCAAGGTGCCGCCGAATTGGTTGCGTTTGAAGGGTGCTTTCGTGGCCGCGAAATCCGCGCGGGCATCCATCCAGGAGTTGCGGATGAATTCGAACGCGCTGCCGTGGATCTCATTGGAGCCGGACTTTAGCGTGGTATTGACGATGGCGCCGCCGGCGCGGCCAAATTCCGCCGGGGCGATGTTGGTCTGCACCTTGAACTCCTGAATGGCTTCCGCCGACGGGAAGAATACGATGGTGTTTACCAGCGACTCGTTATTATCGACGCCGTCCAGAGTGAAGTTGTTGGCCTGGGGCCGCGCTCCGTTGACCACCAGCGCGGCACCGCCGCTGGTTCCATACCGGAACGTCTCGGCATTATTGCCTGCGCCGGTAGCCACGTTCCCGGGGACGCCGCGGTTCACGCCGGGGATGAGAGTGGCCAGTTGTGTGAAGTTGCGGCCATTCAATGGCAGATCTTCAATCTGCTTGTACTGCACCGTGGTACCGAGATCGGAAGTGACGCTGTCGACGAGGCCCGCGTCGGCAGTAACCACTACCTGCTCATTCACGGATCCCGGCTGGAGCACGAAACTGACATTGGCTACCTGAGCCACCTCCAATGTCACATTCTGCCTGATCGGTTTGAAACCGTCCTGCGAAACCTCAACGACGTAGTTGCCTGGCGGCAGAACCGGGAACGACCATGCCCCGGTATCCGGCGCGGACGTGGTTACGAGACTCCGGTTGGTGGATATCTCCATGACCTTCACGCTGACCCCTGGAACCAGCGCACCGCTCTGATCCGTAATGGTCCCTTGCAGCCGAGCCGAGTCGGACTGCGCGAACATTGGCCGCGTGCCGGCCACAATGAACATCAGCCAAAACACGCCTGCTAATAGGCGTTCTACTTTCCGCATCTGAAACTCCTTAGCGAGGTATGGGAAAACATGGCGCTAATGGGCAATTTCGCGTCCAACCCTATGAAACACATTCGGAACACTAACAAGAATCCAGCGATGCTGGACTTCAAGCACTTCGGGACCGGCGAGGCTGCGCACGACTCAGCCATATGTCAAACCTCTCGATCCTCAGCGCCGAAACTGCCGACGGCACGTGCCGAGCTTCGCCACTGCCCGTCGGCTCTCCTCTGTATCTGTCGGGATGCGCGACTGGCCGCCAGAATAAGTATTCCGCCGATCGGGCTCAGCCCGTCGGGCCACTACGGTCACATTTTCTGGGATGCCGGCACCATCAGGTTTCCCATCCCGATAGCGCGCGATCCTGAGATTGTGAAATCGCTCGTGGTGTTCCGGTATCGCACTACCCAAAACTATGAAAAATATTCGGAGCACTGACAAGAATCCAGCGATGTTTGGACCTCAAGCACTTCGGGACCGGCGAGGCTGCGCACAACTCGGCCATATGTCAAGCCTCTCGAGCCGCCGCGCCGAAACTGCCGACGGCACGTGCCGAGCTTCGCCACTGCGCGTCGGCTCTACTCTGTATCTGTTGGGATGCGCGACTGACCGCCAGAATAAGTATTCCGCCGATTGGGTTCAGCACGGCGGGCTACTGCGGTCACATTTTCTGGGATGCCGCCGCCTTCAGGCTTCCCACCCTGATGGCGCTCGATCCTACGATGGTGAAATCGCTCGTGATGTCCGGTATCGCACTCTCGACGCATCTCGCTGCAACGCCAGGCGGACACGTCAACTCGGGGCCACGTGTCCTTGGGAGACCGGTCCGGACGCAGCCGAAACGACGCCACGTTTTGCGCACACGTCAACGCGACATCGCACTAATGTGGCAGTATGGTTCGGGCTCGCGGCGACCTTAAGAGCCATGTCTACCCCATTTTCATGACAGAGCAGATTTCTGGACAAGCCGAGCTGCCTACAACACAAAAGATGGCTACGAGATACAGGCCCGGCTTCCGTAGAAAGAAAGACGTGAGTCTTCCGATTACTGAGCGGCGCTCGATTTTTTTCCCTTGGCCGCGCTGAGTACGGCCAAGGTGAGGATGATGGCGATTTCTTCGATGCGCCGCCATAGTGCCGCCGGTTTCACGGGTCGGCCACTTTGGCCATTTTCCTGCTAAGACACTACCGTTGAAAATGGTTCACGAAATCACCGACGATGAAGCGGTTGGGCGGGTCCAGAGTGGCGACACTAGGTCGTACGAGGTCCTCGCGGCGCGATACGATCGCAGTCTGCATCGAGTCGCCCGGCGACTGCTGCGTAGCGAAGCAGATGCGGACGACATCGTGCAGCGAGCCCACTTACTGGCACTCTCGCATATCGATCAGTATCGTGGTTCCGGTTATTTCCGTTGGATGTATTCCATCATCGTGAATGAAGCCCACACGCAGATGCGGAAGGCGAGGCACCTTACCAACATCGACGATAGTTGTACACGGTGGCTTTCCTCGCCAATGCGCGATCCGGAGCAGCAGGCGGCCGCGCAAGATGTCGAACAGATTCTGGAGCGCGCTGTACAGAGCCTGCCGTCTGCTTACCAGCCCGTATTCCGGCTGCGCGAGATGGAGGAACTGACCACCGCTGAGACGGGAGAGCGGCTGGGCTTGACCGACTCGTGCGTGAAGACCCGTTTGTTTCGGGCCAAGAACATGTTGCGGAGGACCCTGAAACAGGTGCAAGGGCGCGCGGACCTGTTGCGGCCGCCGCTCGGCTCCGCGACTTGGATCTCGAACTCCAGACCGCCGAGCCCCACATTTGAAGCAGGGTCGGGGATGCAGTTAGCTGGCGTGGCCTCCTCGGCATCGACACTTTGATAGAACCTCTGGAGTCCGCGCGGGCAAGCTTGGCAGATGTTCAGAGTAGCCACGGTGGCGAGGGAATACGGCAGCGGCGGGAGCACCATGGGGCAAAAAGTCGCCGAGGAGTTGGGATGAAATCTGCTGGATCGGGCACTGATGCGACCTGTCGCACGGGCCGCCCAGGTTGGAGACGGATTCCACACCGCATCTGAACAGATGCATCACGGCAATTAGACATTCTCAGTTTTATCAAAATCGAAAATTCGCATCTTGACTTGGAAGTGAGAGTGAATATGGCAACATACCGCACGAATCTGTACCAGACAACAATTATTCCCAGGTTGATTTCCACGATTCTCCTCTTCGGACCCCTGCTGTCCGGCCAGACCGGACTTCGGAGTTATCCAATCGAGGCGAACGTCGTAACTGTCCACCAACTGCAGCACAAGGTCCCCAGGGCAGCGCAAGAAGAAATGGAGAAGGCCAACAAGGCTATGCGCAAACAGCGCCGCGATGATGAGGTCGAGCACCTGAGGAACGCCCTTCGGATCGATCCCGAGTATGTCGCAGCACGGAACAACCTGGGGGTTTGCTTGCTTAAAGACGATCCGGCGTCCGCGATCGCTCAACTGGAAAAGGCGATCGATATCGACCCGCATGAGGCAGCTCTGTTCCACAATCTGGCTATCGGTTATATGATCACTTACAAGCTGGATGATGCTGAACGCGCGGCTCGAAGCGCAATCGATCTCGACAGGACGAATACTCGCATGCGAACTCTGCTTGGGATCATCCTGGTGCTGGAACGCAAGTACACCGCTGAGGCTTTGGCGGACTTAGAGCCGGCAACTAAAGAGTATCCAGTGGCGGGGCTGTACGCCGCTCAGGTTCTCATTAAGCAGCAGGAATTGAGCAAGGCCAGGTTGTATGTAAACGGGTACTTGTCCAGTGGCGATCAGCGATATCGAGACTTTGCGGAGCGTTGGCTTCACTACATCGATCGGAGCCTTGCAACGAGCGCGGCTGCCCTCCCGAGTCCCTCGGTACCTGCCCAGCAGTAAGGCGAAACGGCGGCAGCTCGCTTCTCGGGAATTGCTGAATATCGAGCCGCAATACCGCTGAGCTCGCCCGCCTCCGCGTGAGCCCCGCCAAGCTTTCCCATTACACGTCATGTCCTCCCTCGCGCGCATCGTACGCCACCCGCCGAAGTCCGCGTGGAGGAGGGCTTGTTATCTTCTTTCATTGCATTCATTGGAACTTGGGATGCAATAGAAATTGTGCTCTGCGATTCTTGGGCTCTATCGTTTCTGACGAGTATCAGAGCAGCGATGAGCACTGCCGAGCAGTTCTGCTTTAAGTGCGTGCTTTGTCCTTCCGTTAGATCATGGAAAGCGCGCGAAGGAGTGAGATGTTCAAACGTATAGTTGTATTGACGCTACTTAGTGTGTTGATTGTGGCCGCCAAGAACGGCGTAAAGACCTACACCTTCAGCCTCAGCAATTCTGCCACGGTGGGCAGCGCCCAATTGAAGCCGGGCGACTACAGGGTCAAACTGGATGGAGCGCAAATCGCGTTGATCGACGAGGCCGGGAACCGGGTTGACACCCCTGCCAAGGTGGAGCCCGCCGACCATAAGTTCGACGCAACGTCCGTCGTCACAACAGAGGAGGGCGGAATCAAGCGCCTCATTTCTATCGAACTCGGTGGCACCTCGAACAGGGTTGTGTTCCAGTAGGGCCGCCTCTTCAATCTCGTCGCTAAAGGGCTGCCGAACCGATGCAAACTGACGAGTCAAGCCCCGATCTTCGACACTAACAGGTCGTATGATTGGGCGATAGCGGCTGCGGCAGCGGATCTCCTCTAATCTCCTTGTATTTCCGCGGCGTGCCCGAAAGGCCCGCCGCTTTTTTGCCCCATTGCGAGGACTGTCTCGATCTCTGGGACCTATGGCCTCGCAATTGTTCGGCATTACCTGCCAGTTTCCAGCCAAGGCACTGTAAAGATAAGCGAATAAACGAAAAACAGTAAAAGCAGACCTTGAACTCGTGTGGCGAATAGTCTATAATGCCGACGGATGGGTTTGGGAGAAAAGTCCTGGGATCCCAGCCCTGGCTATCCAGGCAGCTTGGGGACGTTGACGAGATAGGATACAGTTCGCTATTACCGGTGACCTCTTTAGGTCAGCGCCGATCCGGACGGCGTCGTTCTTTCGACACATGTGGATCGACTGAAAGAAGCGTGATCGGAAAGCGCGGCGAGAGCATTTACGAAACCGGCCCGGGCCTGAAACGTGGAGCGGTACGGTACCGCGCGCCTGGCGCTGATTGAAGAGCCGGCGCTCTTCGATCCGGGAAAACAGGGCTCATCGTTACCTAACGAGGCGGAAATGGCGACGTTGTACGAACATGCCCGAGGAGCCATCCTGTCACGGTACGAAATCACTGGCACTCCGCATGAAAACCAGAGCACCTGGGTCTCCCGCGCATTCAGCCTGCCCGATCGCCAACCGGTCATCCTGAAGTTTCTCAAGCCGGAGGCGGCTAAGGAACGTCTCGCGCGCTTCCGGCGCGAATACGAAATCCTGTGCAAGGCCGCCGGCACTGCTGGAGTTGTCAAGGTACATGGACTTGAAGAGCTTGGCGGCGGCTTGGTGATGGTGCTGGAGGATATCGGGGGAACATCTCTCGATATGCTAAAGGCGGCGCTCCCAGCCGCTGAGTTTCTAAATCTGGCGATCGGCCTTGCGGGCACCCTTGCCAAGCTGCATCATTTGCGGATTACCCACAAGGCTATCCGGCCCGAACACATCGTTCTCAACCGCCAGAATGGCCGGTTCCGCCTGGTCGGGTTCGGCTCGGCAGACGAACTGCCGGAGCTGAACGTCGCCTTTCAGCCGCCTTCGGCGCTCTTCCAGCCCAGCCTCGCTTATATTTCGCCCGAGCAGACGGGACGAATGAATCGCGCGGTCGACTACCGGACGGACTTCTACTCGCTCGGAGTGACGTATTACCAGTTGCTCACCGGGAACCTGCCGTTCGTGGCGGAAGACAACCTGGGCCTCCTGCACTGCCATATCGCCGTCAATCCAGATCCACTCCACAAGTTGGATCCCGCCATTCCAGAGACGCTCTCGCGCATCGTTCTTAAGCTGATGGCGAAGATGGCGGAAGACCGCTATCAGAGCGCCGATGGTCTGCAAGCGGATTTGGGGCGCTGCCGGCGGGAACTGTCGGAACAGGGAAGCATCGCCGAATTTGACCTGGGCCGGCAGGACTGCACCGATCGCCTGCGCGTCCCCCAAAAGCTCTACGGCCGTGACCAGGAGTTTGTGCAGCTATTCAACGTGTGGGAAAGAGTCCGCGCGGGGGAACGGGAACTGGTGCTGGTGGCGGGCTATTCCGGAGTAGGCAAGACGAGTCTGGTCCTGGAGATCCAGCGCCCGGTCGTGGAGGCGCATGGCTATTTCCTGAAGGTCAAGTTCGACCAACTGCAGCGGAATGTTCCTTACTACGCTTGGGCGCAAGCGGTTCGCGGCCTGGTGAACGCCCTGCTGACCGAGAGCGAAACGCAGTTGGCCCGCTTGAGAAAGAGCATTCTGCAGGCCGTGGGAAACATCGGCCGGGTTTTGACCGAGGTCATCCCCAACCTGGAGTTAATCGTCGGATCGCAGCCCGAAGTGCCCGCCCTGGGTGGGGACAAGGCGCGCAACCGCCTGCGCTATGTCTTTGTGGAGTTTGTTCGGGCACTGGCAACCGACGAGCATCCCCTGGTGCTCTTCCTGGATGACATGCAGTGGACCGACGCGGCTTCTTTGAGTTTGCTGGAAGCCTTGTTCGGCAATAGCCTGGTCTCCCATCTGCTGGTCATTGGGGCCTATCGGGACAACGAAGTCGATGCCTTGCACCCGCTGGCGTTGAGCATGGAGCAGCTACGGAAAGAAAACGTACGTACCCACTTGCTCCGCCTGCAGGAGCTCTCCGAGTCGGCCGTCGACGAACTGGTGGCGGATGTGCTGCATGCTCCGCCGGCGCGCACGATTCCAATGGCGCATCTTCTGTACAGCAAGACCGGCGGCAATCCGTTCTTCTTGCTGCAAACCCTGCGCGAACTGGCCGAACAGAAGGCGATCGCCTTCGACATCGAGCAGCGAAGGTGGCTGTGGGAGATGACAGCGCTCGAGAGCCGCCAGATCACCGACAACGTGGTCACCCTGATGCTGGGCAAGATCCGGCAGCTTCCGCCAGAGACGCAGCAGACACTGCCGCTTGCAGCTTGCCTCGGATTCCGCTTCGGGCTGGGGAATCTGGCCGTGATCGGAAAGCAACCAGACGAAAAAGTGCTGGAACTGCTCTATCCGGCATTGCGCGAAGAACTGCTCGTGCCGGCTGGTAACGACTATCAGTTTGCCCATGACCGCATCCAGCAGGCCGCCTACGAGTTGATTCCCGAAGCAGAGAGAAAGCGCGTTCACCTGGAAATCGGGTGTATGCTGCGTCAGTGTCTCGCTGACGAGGACTACGGCAATCAGCTCTTCACGGTGGTGGATCACCTGAATAACGGCTTGGACTTGCTGACCACAACCGATGAAAGGCTGGGGCTGGCCCGGCTGAACTTGCGGGCAGGCCTGAAGGCAAAGGCTTCTGCTGCCTTTTCTGCCGCAGCCCGGTACTGCGAGACGGGGGTGACGTTGCTCCAGGGGGCCTGCTGGGAGAGCGACTACGAGTTGGCGCTGGAACTGCACACGCTCGCCGCCGAGATGGTTGCTGTGGCTGGCAACTTCGAGCGGACGGACCAGTTATTCGCGGCTATTGTTCAGCACGCTCGCGATCCGGTTGACATGGCCGGGGCCTTCATGAGCCGCATGATGGCCTTTTCGGCGCAGGGACGGCTCCCTGAATTCGTGGATTGCGCTCTGGATATCCTGAGGAGACTGGGGGTGCCGGTTCAGGCTCATCCAGCGCCCGAGGACATCCGGCGCGCCTTGGCGGAGGTCCGGTCCAGCTATGACCCCGGGGCCATTGGATCGCTGGTTGGCCTTCCGGCGGCGGAGGATCCGCGCATGATCCAAATCATGCGAGTTCTGGATTTGGCCCAAAACAGCGCTTACAGCGGCAGGCCCGATCTGTTTGCGGCGTTTGCCCTCGAAGCTGCCCGAAGGACGATTCACCACGGTCGCACGCCCGAATCCATGCATGCCTTTACCCATGTCTCGCTGCTGCTGTGCGGCCTGCCCGGTGGAGACTTGGACGAAGGGTACAACCTGGGAATGGTAGCAATGGCGCTGGCCGAGCAAGCGAAGGACTCGGCCGTTGCCCCCACCGTGATGGCGACTACCGCAGGAATGATTTGGCCATTCAAGCGGGCACTGCGCGAGGCCCCCGCGATACTCCGGCCTCTCTATCCACGCTTGAAGGAGGTTGGAAACTTCGAGTTCGCCGGCTACGCTGCCTGCTGGTACGCTTCCAACGGATTCCTGGGCGGTATGCCCCTGTCTGCGCTGGAAGCGGAGATGGCAGAGTACCACCGCGACATGAAGCGCATTCGGGCGGAAGTGGGCTGCCGCTGGTTGTCGCCCTTCTGGCAGGCCGCCCAGAACCTCTTAGGCAAATCCACCTGCCCCTGGATCCTGGATGGAGCAGCCTATCCGCGGGAGATCATGCTGCGGACCATTGTGGAAACCGGGAATCTGGCTGCCCAGACGGCGCTCCACGTCAACACTCTGGTGCTCTGCTATCTGTTTGGACGGTACGAGGAGGCCTTCGCCGCCGCCACTTTGACGGAGGGATGCCGGGCCGGCATGGTCGCCATGCCCATCGAACCGCCCTGGTACTTCTACGATTCCCTGACCCGGCTTGCGCTGTATTCTCAAGCTTCGGAGTTGCAGAAGCAGGAGCAGCTTGCGAGGGTGGGCTCGAACCAGGCGTATCTGGACATGCGGGCGCGTTACGCCCCGATGAACTTTATGCACCAGTGGCACTTGGTGGAGGCCGAAAAGGCTTGGGTATTGGGGCGGACGCTCGATGAGGCTATGGAGCACTTCGACACCGCCATCGCCCTGGCCGGGGAGAATGGATTCATTCAGGATCAAGCGCTGGCCAACGAACGCTGTGCGCGATTCTGGCTGGAGAAGGGGAAAACCGAATTCGCCAAGGTGCACCTTCGCAACGCCCACGAGCAATACGCGCAATGGCAGGCCTGGGCAAAGGTCAAGGCGCTGGAGAGGGAGTTTCCATGGCTGGAGTCCACGAGCGACAGACAACCCGAAGGTAGGGCCGTTTCGCTGGACCTGGAAACCGTGATGAAGGCGGCCCACGCGATCTCCAGCGAGATGGAACTCGATCGGCTGCTGAATCGGGTGATGCACAGTGTCATCGAGAATGCCGGGGCGCAGTGCGGTTATCTGCTGCTGGAAGAAGCGGGCCACTGGAGCATAGCAGTGGAGGGCGGTATCGGCCGTAGCGGGGTGCAACTCCCGCAATCTACCGGAGCCGAGGTCGGCGAGGACGTTGCAATGGCGGTGATTCAATTCGTTGCCCGCGCCTTGCAAACAGTGGTGTTGGAGGATGCGGCCAATCAAGGCGAATTCATCAACGATCCGCATATCCGCCGGCATGGGATCAAATCCCTGCTTTGTGCGCCGCTTCTCAGTCGTGGCCGGCTCATCGCCATTCTCTACCTGGAGAACAACCTGACCACCCACGCCTTCACCCCAGGTCGTGTGGAACTGCTGCAGATGCTCCTCTCGCAGGCGGCGACTTCCATCGAAAATGCGCGGGTCTATACCAAGCTGAAGGAAAGCGAAGAGGGATACCGCCAGATCGTGGCCACCGCCAATGAAGGCATCCTGGTGGTTGGTCCGGATACCTTGATCACGTTTGTCAATCGCAGGTTTGCGGACCTGCTCGGCTATGCGGCCGAGGATCTGGTCGGCCAGCCGCAAACCAGCGTCATGTTTGCCGAGGATATCCCCGATCACAACCAGAAAGTGGGGTGCCGGCGCCAGGGGTTGTCGGAGCACTACGAACGCCGGCTCCGCCGCAAAGATGGTCAAACCGTCTGGACGCACGTTTCCGCCACCCCGATTCTCGACGAACACGGCCAATTCCGGGGCTCGTTTGCCATGCTTACCGACATTACGGAGCGCAAGCGTGCCGAGGAGGCTCTCCGGCGCAGCGAAGTTTATCGGGCCGAAGCAGAGAGGCTGAGTCGCACGGGTAGTTGGGCTCTGGACGTCGCCAGCGATAAGTACGCCTACTACTCCGAGGAATTGTTCCGAATTAGTGGATTCGATCCGCAACAGGGTTTGCCAGCCCGGGAGCCAGTATTCCGACGAATCCACCCAGAGGATCGGGCCTGGATGGAACGGAGTTTTCAGAAGTGCCTGCGTGAAAAAGTAGATACCTCCCAAGAATACAGGCTCATGTTGCCTGACGGAACGATAAGGCATCTGCATGGCATCCGGCACCCTGTCCTGAATGGCGCGGGAGATGTTGTCGAGCTGGTCGGCACCGCGACCGATATTACGGAACGCAAAGAGGCCGAGGAAGCCCTACGCCGGACCGCAGCTTATCTGGCCGAAGGGCAGCGGCTGAGCCACACCGGGAGCTGGGCTTTCGATGTGGCCAGCAACAAGTACCTCTACGTTTCGGAGGAATACATCCGAATCTTTGAAATGGATGCACAAGACGTTCTGCCGAACAGGGAAGCGGTTACCCGACATATCCACCCGGAGGACTGGGGCAGGGTGCAGGGGAGCTTTGAGAAAACGCTCCGCGAAAGGGTAGATACCTCGGTCGAGTTCAGGATCGTGCTGCCCAGCGGAACGGCCAAACATATTCTGGCGATCCGGCACCCGGTCATGGATGATGCGGGAGACGTCGTTAAACTGGTGGGCACCGTGATGGATATCACAGAGCGCAAACGCGCCGAGGAAGCGCTGCGCGAGAGCGAGACCCGCTTCCGTACATTTGTGGACCACGCGGCGGACGCCTTCTTCATGCTGGACTTCGAGCAAGCAACCATTGTCGATGTGAACCGGTGCGCCTGCGAGAGCCTTGGTTACACCCGGGACGAGCTAATCGGGACTACACCGCTGGCGTTTGACGTGAATCTGGATCGAGCGGCTTTCGGCTCCGTAGCGGAGCGGGCCGCGGCGGGCGAGACGGTGCTCTTTGGCAGACACTGGCATCGGCGAAAAGACGGATCGCTGTTCCCGGTGGAAGTGCAGGCCAGCGCCTTCCGGCATGGCGGGCGCCGTTTCCTGCTGAAGATTGCGCGGGACATCAGTGACCGTATACGGGCTGAAGAACAGCGTGAGAGGCTCCGTCAGCTCGAGGCAGATCTCGCGCACACCCACCGGGTGAGCATGATGGGGGAACTGACCGCCTCCCTGGCGCACGAACTCAATCAACCTATAACTGCTGTGATCACCAGTGCCAAGGCCTGTTTGCGGTGGTTGGATCGCGATGTCCCGGAACTGCAAAGGGCGAGCGCAGCCGCCAGGCGCATCGAGAGAGACGGAACGCGTGCGGCTGAAATCATCGGCCGGGTGCGGGCCTTCTATAAAAAAGGTGCTCCGCCCCAACCGGAGTTGCTCGATGTGAACGAAGTCGCTCGCGAAATGGCAGAGCTATTGCGTAGTGAGGCCACAAAATACTCCATTTCGATGCGGTCCGATCTTGATGGCGGTCTTCCCGGAGTCAAGGCCGATCGTGTGCAACTTCAGCAGGTGTTCATGAACCTCATGCTCAATGGGATCGAGGCCATGCAGGAGACCGCCGGCGAACTCACTATCAAATCGCAGTTAAACCAGGATGGTGAGGTGCTAATCTCGGTCAGCGACACCGGCGTGGGACTACCGGCCGGGAAGGCGGACCGGATTTTTGATGTTTTCTTTACCACCAAGGAGCGAGGCACCGGAATGGGTCTGGCAATCAGCCGGTCCATTGTCGAGGCCCACAGCGGTCGGCTATGGGCTACGGCCAGGGACGGGAGAGGCACGACGTTTCATTTCACTTTGCCCACCAATTGTGAGGCGCTCGCATGAAGTCAACAGGTGTTCCCACAGTGTTCCTTATTGATGACGATGCCGGTGTGCGTCAGTCAGTTCAGGATCTGCTTGAATCGGTGGGCTTGCGGTGCGAGCCCTTCGCCACGCCGCAGGAGTTCCTGAACAACAAGGGTGGAGACGGCCCCTGTTGCCTGGTTCTGGACGTGAGACTTCCCGGCATGAGTGGATTGGATTTTCAGCGGAGATTAACCGGGGCCGGCATCCGGATTCCGATCATCTTTATTACCGGGCACGGGGACATTGCCATGTCGGTGCAGGCCATGAAATCAGGCGCCGTGGGGTTTCTGACTAAGCCTTTCAGGGAACAAGACTTGCTGGACGCCATTCAGGAGGCGCTGGAGCGCCATCGCGCGGCATGCGAACAGCAGAGTGAGATTGAAGACCTGGAGAAGCGGTATGCAACCCTGACCGCGCGTGAACGGGAGGTCATGAGCCTGGTGGTTTGCGGGATGCCGAACAAACAGATTGCCTCGGAACTCGGGTCCAGCGAAAACACGGTGAAAATCCATCGTGGCCACGTGATGGAGAAGATGCACGCGGCGTCCGTGGTTGAATTAGTCAGAATCGCGGACAAAATCAAGCTCGCCAGCCACGGCTGATCCTGGTCCTGCTTCGTACACCATAAGCTCTATGTCACCCCGCCTTGAGTCTATGAAGCTAGCACCAAGGTCTGACTGCGCTGTACCAAAAAGCGATTGATTCCGCTGGGGTTGCCGTACTAGGCTCAAAACATGGATGTCGGGCGGGATTTCAAGCTGGTTGGAATCGTCGATGATGACGAGTCTGTCCAAAGTGCACTGCAGGATCTGATTGAAGCGGTTGGACTTAAAGCCCGATGTTTTGGGTCCGCGGAAGAATTCCTGGGATCCGGACGGCAGCACAACATTGCGTGCCTCATCGCGGATATTCGTATGCCGGGAATGTCCGGGATCGAACTTCATCGTCACCTGGTGGCCAGCAATTGTACGGTGCCGGCTATTTTCATAACGGCACATGGATCTGACGACCACGCAAGGTCAGAAGCTGCCTCGGATTGGACCGTTGCTTACTTGATTAAACCCTTCACCGAGGATGAATTGCTTGATGCCGTCAACGCGGCGTTGAAGTGGAAATCGAGCAATTAGTGCGAGAAAGTCAAGCCAAGGAGATCCCATGAGCGACACAGGAGCTTTGGTTTACGTGGTGGATGACGATGCGTCCGCGCGCGAAAGCGTGGCGGATCTGATCTGCTCTGCCGGACTGATGGCCAAGACCTTTGCATCGGGAGAGGAGTTCCTGGCTGCTCCCCGGCCCAAAATGCCGAGTTGTTTGGTGCTGGATTTGAATCTCCCCGGGGTAAGCGGAATCGACCTACAACAGGAGCTTGCCAGATCGGGTGTCCAGCTCCCCATCATATTCGTCACAGGCCACGGTGACATCCCGACGACGGTGCGCGCGGTTAGAGCAGGTGCGGCAAACTTTCTGACGAAGCCTTTTGATGATGAAGAGTTGTTGAACACCATCCGGCAGTGTATCACGTGCTATTCGGCGGACGAGACCTGGTCCGATCAGAACGTCGGAAACATGGTCGGCGAAAGCCAGGGGTTCCAGGCCGTTCTAAGAACAGTGCATGTAGTGGCCCCGACCGACGCAGCCGTCCTCATCCAGGGCGAGACGGGCACTGGCAAGGAACTGGTGGCGCGCGCCATTCACGACCTCAGTAAACGGAGCGAGCGTCGTTTCACCATGGTGAATTGTGCCGCGATCCCCGCCACGCTCTTAGAGAGCGAGATGTTTGGCCATGAGAAGGGCGCATTCACGGGAGCGATTGCTCAAAAAATAGGGCGTTTTGAACTGGCGCACCAAGGGACCCTGTTTCTCGACGAGATTGGCGAAATCCCGCTCGAGCTCCAGCCCAAGCTGCTGCGGGTCCTTCAGGAGCAGGAGTTTGAGCGCGTGGGCGGTAACCGGACCATTCACGTCGACGTGCGGATTATCGCCGCGACCAACCGCAACCTCAGCCAAATGGTCGATGAAGGCAAGTTCCGCGGCGACCTGTATTATCGTCTGAACGTTTTCCCCCTGACGGTCCCCCCGTTACGCGAACGGCGCGAAGACATCCCGCTGCTGATCCGGTACTTTACGCAGAAATGCGCCAGGCGGATGAACCGTGTTATCGAAGAAATCCCTTCTACAGCGCTCGAAGCACTCAGCAACTATGATTGGCCGGGCAATATTCGCGAACTGCAGAACGTAATCGAGCGGTCGGTCATTTTGAGTAACGGGCCTGAGCTCCGCGTCGTCATGCCGGAGGTTACTGGCAAGGGCACCCCGGCGGGGCCGAACAGCCGGCCTTCGAATTCCGAGGACGCCATTCGCGAACGCATAATACAGGCATTGAAGGAAGCCAAGGGACAGGTCGGTGGGCCGAAGGGCGCAGCCGCCCGGCTTGGCCTGAAGCGGACAACCTTGCAATCACGCATTCGGAAATATAACATCGCCCGCTCATTCCAGTGAGCAACACGTGGCGTAAGTTACCGTCCGTGATCAGTGAAAGCTACTGGCATCTAAATGTCAATTTGCCCCCGGAATTCCAGCCAAAAGAGAAGTCGAGATTCGCAGTATGAGAAAGCCACTAGCAACCGGGATCATTTCCACGGCGACGTTTACAGTGCTGTCCGTCAGCCCGATGGCGGACGACCATACTTCATTGAGCGCCATCTTCGAGCGATCCGAGCGGATTCTGTTCGGGGACTCGAAATGGACGCTTCGCCCCTGCGCCACTGTCGAATCGGCGATGGCTGCGCTATCTCAGGCCAGAATCCCAATTGTCGTCGCAGAGCGTGACCTCGCGCCGGGCTCTTGGCGGGACATCCTGGAGAACGTTCTGAGTCTTCCGGATCCTCCCATGTTGATCGTGACTTCCCGGCTTGCAGATGATTACCTCTGGGCAGAGGCCCTGAACCTGGGAGCGTACAACGTCCTGGCAAAGCCGTTTGACGCTTCCGAAGTGGTGCACGTCATTAGTTCAGCCTGGCGGCACTGGAACGATCAGCATAGCCGTATTCAGGTCCGACACCTTCAAACGATGAGCGCCACGGCATCGGCATAGATCACGATGGAAGAAACTATGGTGTTTGGCGGAACCAACCGAACCGTGGCGAACCGTAGCGGCCCCAGTCTTCGACCCTAACTGCACTTGTCACGCGGCTACTTGCTCCAGGGCCGCGTGGTGCCGCCGGGGAACCATTTCGAGGGCCGCGGGCGGTTCCTCGGGGGCGTCGAGCTGGTCAAGCATGGCCTCCAGGTTCCATTTCCGCCGGCAGAGCTGAATCGCCGCCGGACCGCCACCGAGACCGTTGAACTGTCCTAGTTCCCGAATCACTTCACTGTAGGCCGAGGACAATGCTCTCCGAACTTCCTCGATGTCGTCGCGGGCAAGCCTTAGTGTCATAGCCTCACACCACCCGGCAGCTCTCAGCCGTCGCCCTGCCGCCTCGTAAGCTGGCCGTAGCCTCCAACCCCTGAGACTTCACATCCGTTGCTCAACCTCAAGCAGGCACGCCGCTCGCCACCGCAAGTGTTTTTGATTTCAGTATGGCCGCGCTGCACTTCGGCACCTGTTACCGGCAGATGCCGAACCTGGCGGCACCAGCTTCGGCGGAGGCTGGACGCCGTTTTTCCGGAAGAAGAAGCGAACCGGCGATATGGGCTGTGCTCCGCAAACAATGGCGCGGACGGCAGAAGCGCGCATGTGACATTGTTGCGCTCCGGCAGGGGAACCGCAAACCTCTCATTTCGAAGGTGCCTCGGGGCGCCCAAAGTTTCTGCGGAGCATTTGCCTGCTCGGGAGATGGTCCTGACCGCGCACCGCACGTATCGCGCCAGGTTGACTGGAGAGGCAGCAGGATGTGGCTCGATCCGGGAAGTCTTACCAATCTATCGTACCGGTCATCTTCATACTTGTCGAAGAGCCTTAGCCTGCTCCTGGCGGCAAGCCTCTGTAAACTCTCGTAGCGGATCTAGATTCTCCTCGCCGTTCGCGTATCGCGCAAGAACTTCGGCGGGATCTCCCGGCGGCCGTTCATAAGCCTCAAGCAACCGCTTTCCAACTTCCTCCGCGGCACGAAGAACCCGGTCACTCGATGTCAGGCGTATGCGGGCCACCTTTGAGTAGAGCCGCATAATCTTCGCGGGGTCGATTGAAGATCGTTGAATAGAGTCGACAAACAGATGTACAGCTTCCTCGGCAAATATTCCGTAGAGTTCTTCGTGCTCCTCTAGTTCAACTCTGATGCGGGCCCATCGAGCTTGCATCCGCTGTCCTATGAACGTCGCAGCTACGGACGAGCAAGCGCCAACCAGGGATCCACCGAGAGCCGCACACGCCACGATAACCGGTCCATCAACGGCCATAAAGTTCGACCTCCTAAAGAAGTAAAAAGCAATTCTAAGGGCCCTAAGACGCGGGCGACAGCATCACGATACAAATCCCATTCCAGCTATTCTTATGCGTTGAGGGCGGAGGCACTCCGCGCAATGGCACCGTTCCGATGTTCTGGTTCTCCAGATGGAAACGAACATGTAGGTAGTTCCGGACGAGAATCGCACGACTGCGGGACAGCGCCAGATCGTCGCCAGACGCTCCAGAGACGGCGTAACCCTCAACCACTATCGCGCCGCCGATTACCCGTTCACCAAGCTCGGCAATCGCGGCGTCGATCCGCGCCTTGCCTGCGCGAGAAAGGACTTCGCTTTCCCCTTGCTTCGCCTCGAACAATTCAGCAGCTTCGATCCACGCGCGGGGATTCCTGGGATTCGCAAATACTTTATCTTGGCGATACTTGTCGGGCGCCAGGCCCACCATCGAGTAGTAACCACGTCGTTTGAAGAACCCTCGAAACAACAAATTATGCTTGAGAGCCTCCGTGTCCTCGGCCATACTGCCAGTGGCGTCATTCACGTTTGAGAGCGACTCTCGAATGTTGTCACCTGCATCCTTCCCGCTCGCGTCCGGCGCCAGAGCTTTTGCAATGGTACCCTGCACCTGCTGGGTAGTTAGGTCTATGTTGTGTGCGGCGCTATGCACACTATCCAAGGTCTGGTCGAGTTTCTCTCCGAACTGTCGCGACTGAAGGTCGGAGACGATAGCATCCATTTTCCCGGTGATCGCATCCGCCTTCCCACCTAAGCCTCGTGATTGCAAATCAGAGACGAGCGCGTCAGCTTGCGCGGACGCATGACTCAGCGATGACGTGGCGTCACGGACGCTTGCAACGGATGTTTGTATATCCGTGGCGGTTTTCTCATCGCGCAACAGCATTCCGATTGCTCCTCGTCCCTGCTTCAACCCGACCACAAGATCGTTCACATTGTCGACAGTAGTCGTTACGGCATCGAGAGTAGTAGTGAGCCTTTCAGCTACCGCTTTTATGTTCGCGTTGGCATCGCTAACCAAGGTCGTGCTCTTCTGCACGAAATCCGCGATATCGCTGGTTTCCTTGCTCTGCAGCGTGGTAAATGGAGCCGCTTCGGGTGCTGTCGAACTTCCGGGCCCGATTAGCAGAATTTTATCGCCCACAATCCCCTCGGTACCGATCGTCGCTACCGAATCGGTTCTAACCAGGCCCCGCACCTGATCCGTAATTCGAAGCGTAAGGCGAAGGCCTGCCGAAGGCGGCTCCGCAACGCCGATCGCTGTGACCTCGCCGGCGTCGAAGCCTGCGACCCGTACCTTAGCCCCTTTCGCGAGACCATTCAGATCTTTGAAGTCTGTAAATAGCTCGATGTGTTTGGCAAAGGCATTATGTTGATTGCCGATCAAAAACACCGCTGCCGCAAACAGCGCGGTGCCCACTACGACGAATATTCCGAGGCCGATGTAACGATTCCTCATTCTATGCCTCCGTCACCAATTTACGTACCGTCTCGTTTTCATGTTCTTCAAGATCCTGAGGTTTTCCGAGCGCCGCTAACTCCCCTCGATCGAGAACGGCAAAGCGATCGGCTATTCGTCGTGCACCATGCACATCGTGAGTGACGATAATCATGGTCGTACGTCGTTTCTGCTCGAGAAGGAGATCGTCGATTTCGGAGGCCGTAATACGGTCTAATCCGCTGCTCGGCTCGTCGACGAGGAGGATTTGCGGTTCTAAAACCAGAGCTCGGGCAAGGCCGGCTCGCTTTTTCATCCCACCTGAGAGTTCAACGGGCATCTTTTGCCGATCGCCACTAAGACCGACCTGGCACAGTACGCGATCGATGATTTCCGCGATTTCCTGGTCCGATCTGCGAGTGAGCCGACGGAGCGGCAAGGCGAGATTGTCGTAGACAGTAAGAAAATCAAACAACGCGGCGTTTTGAAAAAGGAATCCCATTTGCCGGCGCACACGCGAAAGCGGTAGGCCTTCGAGTTGTGTGATATCCTCGCCACCGACCCAAATATGTCCGGCGTCTGGTTTAATGAGAGCGATGATTAGCTTCAAGGTCACGCTTTTACCCGTTCCGCTCCGGCCGAGAATACAGATCGTCTCCCGCTCTGCGACCGATAAGCTGACGTCTCGGAGCACCTGCTTTTCACCGAACGCCTTTGAGACGCGATCGAGCGCGACGGCAGGGATGTTCGCATTACTCATACCGCGGTCTCCGGAAACAGGATAAAGATGAGTTTCACCAACAGGACATCAGCCAGTATGACCAGAAGCGATGACACTACGACGCTGTTTGTTGCCGCTCTACGAACGCCTTCCGCGCCTTGATTAGTCGTATAGCCGAAGAAACAAGAGACGGTCCCGATGATAAAACCAAAGACCGCCGTCTTCGCAGTTGGAGGAATAAAGCTGGACCACTCCACGCCACGGAGGGCCCGTGCGATGTAGAGCTGAAGAGACAGATGGGATAAGAAATGCTCTAAAAGGAAGCCGCTGAGCACCCCGCAAAAATCCATGAACATTGTCAACAAAGGTAAAGCTAAGACGCATGCGGCGATGCGCGGAACTACCAGCAACTTGAACGAGTCAACGGACAGCGCCTCGATCGCGTCGATCTGTTCGGTCGCTCGCATCTCCGCCAGGGAGGCTCCCATTCCCGCGCCGACCCTGCCGGCAATCAGCAGGGCCGTCACCAGCGGGCCGATTTCGATGAAAAACGAACGGCATTGTACTTCAGGGATCAAAGCGCTGGTACCAAACTTGATCATTTCGCTACGGGTGTGCAGTGTGATTACCAATCCCAGCGCTATACCGGACGATAAAATGAGCGGCAACGATCGCCATCCCTGGTCTGCGAGTTCTTCCAACAGGTAAGCCAGCTCGAAAGGTGCACGGAACGTGTCTCGTATCACGCGTAGCGCGAACGATGCGCCCCTGCCAATTCGCTCGAGTCCCGTCGCCAACCTATCTGTGATCTGTGACGTATACCCTCCAGTCGAGCTCGCGCCTCATCCTCAGTTGGCGATGAGGGGCCGGCTTTCGTCTCCGCAGCGTGCAAGCGAAGGTCCAATCCGATGACGCAATTTCTGGTGCGCACATCTTAGCAGTCTCTCCAATCATCGGGTCCCGGAAAGCCGAGCGAGATCCGCCGCCGCCACACTGCGGTCGTATTCCGCCCGCAACAGATCGGCCTGTGCGCTCAACATCGAGGCTTCCGATTCCAGGAACACGGAGCGATTCGCCGTTCCGGCCTCCGCCTGATCGCTCGTGACGCGGCGTGCTTCGGTTGTCGCCGCGACCAACTCCCTCGCCGAATCGACGCCAGTTTCTGCCCGATTCAGCTTCCGAACCGCCTTTTCCACATCGATCCGTACCTGATTCCGGAGGTGTGCGAGATTTTCCTCGGCCTGCGCAACCTCCTCCGACCGCTCCGACACCTGTCCACGGCGCCTGCCGAACTCAAACACAGTCCACGTCATATGCAGGCCGAACGCGCCGTTATTGGCCGTGAGGAAAGGCGCCCCATCCTGATAGATGTGCTGCGCAAACGCTCCGACTTCGGGTATGTATTCGGCACGAGCCGCCCGCAACGCGGCGCGCGCCTTTTCGAGCTGATGGCCCGCGGCCTCGATTTCGGGGTTGTGCGCGAAGGCTGCCGCAACCGCCGCCTCCGTGTCCGGCGACGAGTTGGAAGCGGACCCATCCGGCTGCGCCAGTTCCAGTTCGGTCTCCACTGGCAACCCGCACAAATCCGCCAGTTCCTCCCTCATATCGGCCACAGCGTCCTGCAACTGACCGCGCACGTGCTTGGCCTGGGCGATCTGCGCGCGCACTTCCGCGGCCTTCACCTCCAGCGCCACGCCAGTCTCAACCGCGTTGCGCGTTTCGGTAATGCGCAGTTCGGCGGCACGAATCTGGGCGTCCACCGCATCGCAGCGGCGCTCGGTGGCGAGAATACCGTAATACACCTCCTTTACCTTGAAGGCAACCTCATTTTCCGCGCGGCGGAAATCGGCGCGAGCCCCGGCAGCATCCGCCCGGCTCACATCGACTCCCGCGCGGATTTTGAAGTACTGCGTAATCGGCTGTGTCAGCGTTGTCGTACTCAAGAGGAAATTGGGCTTGCCCTGAACCAGCGATACTCCGGCGCCCGGTATGGGGCCGATCTGGGGGTACACGCCGAGGGCGCCCTGCGGGATATCGACGTGTTGTCGATCGGCAATATGCACGGAAGTCGAATCGTTGGTCAGAGCCGGGAAGTAGCTTGCCCGCGATCCGTGAACGCGCGCGTCCATTTCTTTCACCCGGTCGCCGGCGATTTTGATGACCGAATTTTGCTGCGTGGCCAGCGAGACGGCTTCATCGAGCGTCAGCTTGCGCGGTTGCGCGTGCGCGACGGCGCCGCACGCGATCGCCATCAGCGCCACCGCCGCAACCGGTCCCGGCCGGAATCGGTGCTGGTGAATCAGTACGTACAACACAGGAATCACGACGAGAGTGAAGAACATCGAACCCACCAATCCGAACGCAATTGCGCTCCCCTCAGCGGCGACCACATGCTGGAGCCCGATAGAATCATGGGAGTGACGCCGACCGCTGCCGCCATAGTGGTCAGGAAGATGGGCCGCAGCCTGCGCTCACCGGCTTCAATCGCGGCCTCTTCGATCGCGACGCCTTCCTTCATCCGCTCGCGCGTGTAGTCCACCAGGATGATCGAATTCCGCACGACGACACCGCCCAGGCTGACGATTCCCAAGAATCCGGTGAAACCGAAAGGATTGTGTGTGATGGCAAGTCCCAGCGCCGCTCCTAACAGGCCGAGCGGAATCGCGGCCATTATGACCAGCGGATCGACCACCGAACGGAACTGAAACATCAAAATGAGATAGATTGCCGCCGAGCTGATAAACAGGGCGTTGGCCATTTCGGGAAAGGTGTCATTCTGGTTCTCGAGTTCGCCGCCGTACCACACGCGATAACCCGGCGGCAGCGGGAGTTTATCGGTTATCGGCCGGATGCGCGCCAAGACCTGGCTCGGAAGTGCGCCTCCATTTGCCCAGGAACGGATCGTCAGGGTGCGCACTCCGTTGCGGCGCACAATGCGGCCCGGGTCCCACACGGGAGACACCGCCGCAACACTGTCCAAGGGCACTCGCGCGCCGGTTAGGGGCGAATTCACATACGTATCGGAGACATCCTGGAAGCTTTGGCGTCGCGACGGTTCCAGCCGCAATACGACGTTGATATCGCGCTCACCTTCCCAATACGTTGTGACCGGCGCGCCTTCGAAGCCGCCGGCAAGCTCCTGCCCAATGGTGACGTTCGTAAAGCCCAAACGGTTGGCCACCTCCTCACGGAGATTCACCTTCAACCGATACTCATCCTCGCGCCAGTCGCTGTGCACGTCCAGCGCTCCCGGCGTTCGCTGAAGGAGTTCGGCGACCTGAGCCCCCCAATACCGAAGCACGCGCTCGTCGTCGCCGCTAATCCTGACCTCGATGGCCGCCTCCTGAACCGGGCCCTGCTGGAGTTCGCGGAGAAAGACCCGCGCTTGCATGATGGTGAGCGCGATCGTGACTTGGGGGTAGCGCAGGGAGGCGCGCACCGGATTCATCGTCCACCCCCGGCGATTTCAACGAGCCTGCCCTCGCGGAGTTTCTGCTGCCCGGCAACTACGATCTGTTCGCCGCCGCGCAAGCCGGAGCGAATTTCGACTTCGGCGCCGACCGGCGAGCCGATCTCGACCCGGCGCGCGTAGACGCGCTTGCGATCCGGGGAGTAGACGAACACATTGGGCGCGCCCTGTGGATCGGGGACAATAGCCTCGCCGGGGAGGGTCAATGACTGTACCTTGGCAGGCCCAAATATCCGCGCCTCCGCGACCATGCCGGCCAGCAGCACCGGTCCGGGGTTGGGCACGAGGATTTTTACCGTGTAGGTGCGCGACGCCGGTTCGGCCGCGACGCCAATAATAGCCACCTTTCCTTTGAAGCATCGTCCTCCGAGCGAAGGCACGGAGATCTCCGCGGCAGCGCCTTGCCGGACCATTCCGATGTCGGCTTCCGGAACCCCCACGCGGACTTTGGCGGGGTTAAGGTCGACGATGGAGAAGACCGGATTTCCGGCGGCGACCGTCTGTCCCGGGTCGACCCTGCGCATACCGATATTGCCGGAGATCGGAGCGACCAGGCGGGTGTCATTCAGCCGCTTTCGTTCCTCGCTGGCCTGGGCGTCTGCTGCTTGTGCCTGTGAGACAGCGCTGGCGCGATCTTCCTTGCGGGTCCCCTCCTGAGCCATCTGGTAGCGCTCTCGCGAGGCGTTGTAGGCCGCCTCGATCTTCTGGAAATCGTTCGGGGGAAGGCTCTTCCTCTCCACCAGGAACTTCATGCGTTTGTATTCGTCTTCCCAGCGTTCGAAATCGATGCGGGCCTGTTCCAACTCCTGTTTCCGAAGGCCGGCCTCGGCCTTCTGCGCGACGGCCTGTGCTGCTTCCATCTGGGCCGTCGCCGCGTTGAACGCATTTCGGTAGTCGGTCGCTTCGATTTCCGCCAGCAACTGTCCTTTGCTCACATGCTGGCCCTCTTCGACCATCACTCTGGCCACCCTGCCGCTGACCAGGAACGCCACATCGGCCGTTTCCGAGCCTTCGACCGAACCGCTGGCGCTCACCGATTCGGCCCGGTCCACAACGGCTGGAGTTCGGACCTGAACCGGCACTGGTGCCTGGTCGGGAGCCCCCTTGGTTTCGTGGCTGCATGACGTGAGCGCTGCAACGCACCCAAGCATAATCAGAGAAGCGAAGATATGGTTTCTACGCATCGACGTTATCCGAGGTTAGAGATTTGGGGGCCGGTGATGCGATCGAATACCAGCTTGGCGGCCTCCGTGTACATGTGTTCCCATTCGGGCTCGGCATCGATCGCGAGACTCCCCAGGCCGTGTGCAACGGCCCACAGCACAAGCGCGACGACATCAGGCCGATCAGCCGGGACTCCGTACGTTGCGCCAAAATACCTGGCCACCGAGGCGGCGTACGTTTCGAGTTCTCGCCGGCGAAGTTCTGCGAGGTGCTTCCGTACGGAACGATCTCGCATCGCCCGTCGGGTGAATTCCATTCTTAGGACGATGAAGTCTTTGAGCCGCCATTGATTCGAGAACCACTCCCGAATCGCGGCGATGCGCTCCACCGGTTCGGATATTTGTTCGAAAATGTCGTCGAGGACTTTGGGCCTGCGCCCATCGAGCACGGCGAGAAATACCTGCTCTTTGTCGTCGAAATTGGAGTAGACGGCGCCCCGGGAGTACCCGGCCATTTCGCTGATTTCATCCACCGAGGCATCATCGAAGCCTTTCCGGATAAGTACTTTCTCGGCTGCTTCGATGAGGCGCCTGCGCGTCACCTCTTTGCTCTCCTGGCGAGTGAGTCGTTTCCGTGCCCTCATTGTGATTCACCGATGAATGCCGATGCTGATCTGTGTTCCGGCAACGCGTGTGAATTCGCATTCCATTGGCCAGACTGCTGGAGAGGTCGGCAGGTTGGGCAACCTGTTAAATAGAGGGGGGGTGCGCCTCCACTTGACTCAGCAAGCCAGATCCGTGCCTTGCGGGGTCAGCAGGTGCCGATGTCTCCTGCCGAAGTTCGGCACGGCGCACCGTTGGGTCGATTCGCGGGGCTGGGTGGACGCCAATTTCAGGTACAGGGAGGCAATCACGCTACCTCACGAATGTTTTCGAATGTCCGGGCAACTGCCGCCCTGTTTTGGCCACTCACGCCGACGGCGTTTAGACGTTGGAGGGCCGCCGGGGAGGTCAAATTGCAGTAACGCTTGTGATGGCCAGGACTACCTCAACATGGGGTGACCGTCCTGGTTGCCGGGACGGCGTCGCCCGTAGTCAGGACGACGACACGATGCAGTTATTGGAAGCACTCGAATCTGGGAACGCATGGCGAGAATACGCCAGAAAGATCGTTCTTGGCGGCTTGGTGCTGGATCTCGTGCCCTTGGAAGAACGCCACAGGCGCCAAATGGAGCAATTTCAGGATCGACTGGATCACCGCGAATGCCAAGTTTGCGAGCCTTCGGGGCTACTCCCAATAACCCATTCTCCTCAATGCAGACTCAAAACAGCCCAGATTGAGACCTGCCGTGAGGTGGGTGCTCAGGTACTGGCATCGCCCAGGTTCCTGGCACTACGTTTGCTCTCGACGATGGCGAGGTGAACGAGATAATAGGACCTAATGATGTTGATTACGCCTCAGAGCGTGTACCACGGATGCTAGCACTGAGGTCGGATTCGCTCCGCGCCCGCTATGAGGCGTTGCTGGAGATTTCAGATGCCATAGCCTCGCACCTGAGCCTGCCGGCGCTGTTCCGGGTGCTGGTGCCCAGTTTGGCAAGACTGATGTCGTTCGCTGGATTGGGGTTGACGCTTTACGATCCGGAGCGGCAGGTGACGACGCTGTATGTATTGGAGTCGTCGACAGTGACGGGCATCCAGGTTGAGCAAGAGTTCCCGTCGGAGCAAACTCCCACATCGGTCGTGTTTGAGACAGGTCGCCCATTTTATGTGCCTGACGTAGAGTCGGAAGCGCGGTTTCCCGCCATCATGCGCGTGCTGCATAAGAGCGGCGTACAAAGCTACTGTGTGCTCCCGCTCTTCACGGAACGGCGAAAGCTCGGGAGTCTGGTGTTCGGTGCGCCCGAAAAGAACGCGTACAGCGAACATGAGATCGAGTTCATGTCCAGGGTAGCCACGCAGGTCGCCGTCTCCGTGGAGAACACCCTCAACTATGAGGCAGCGGCAAGGCTTCAGCAGGAGCTGGCGGGCGAGCGGGATCGCCTGCGGCTGCTGCTTCAGGTGAACAATGCCGTTGTAGCGCATCTCGACACGAAATCGCTGTTTCAAGCAATCTCAGGATGCCTTCGGCAGACGTTGGGCGTGGAGATGGCGAGCCTGACCCTGTGGGATTCGGAGAACAATCAACTCCGCCGGCAGGCGCTCGACTTGGAGGGCTCTCATCGCATCGGCTCACAGGATCCGGTGGTGCCAATCGAAGGCACACTCCCGGGGGAGGCTTTTTCCACACGGAAGCCGCTCGTGCTGAAGGGGCACGATCCGGCGCTCGCGTCTTATCCCTTCGCCCGCGAGCTCTTCGATCAGGGGTACTGCCTGGTATGCTCGGTTCCTCTGGTTTCAAGGGATCGCGTGCTGGGAACACTCAACGTTGGCAGCCGCCGGGAAGATATCGCGCCGGCCGAAGTGGAGCTTCTCGCCCAGGTGGGCGGCCAGATCGCCATCGCACTCGATAACGCGGGAGCCTACGGCCGGATCGAGGAACTCAACGCCAGGCTGGCGCAAGAGAATCTGTACCTCCAAGACGAGATCCGAACGAACTATTTCTTCGAAGACATTGTGGGCAACAGCGCGGCAATTCTCGCGGTGTTGCGGCAGGTGGAGACGGTCGCGCCGTCCGATTCTACGGTGCTCATCTGCGGAGAAACAGGGACCGGAAAGGAACTGGTTGCGAGGGCGATCCATAACCTCAGTTCGCGACGGCAGAAGGCTTTCGTGAAGGCGAACTGCGCTGCGATTCCTACCGGCCTGCTGGAAAGCGAGCTGTTTGGACATGAAAAAGGCGCGTTCACCGGTGCGGTCGCGCAGCGCATCGGGCGGTTTGAATTAACTCACGGCGGCACGATGTTCCTGGACGAAATCGGCGATATTCCATTGGAACTTCAGCCCAAGTTGTTGCGCGTCCTGCAGGAGCGGGAATTCGAACGTCTCGGCAGCAGCAAGACAATCCGTGCCGATGTGCGGCTGGTGGCTGCAACCAACGCGGATCTGCTGCGCATGGTGGACGAGAAGAGGTTCCGGGCCGACCTCTATTATCGATTGAATGTCTTTCCAATCGTCGTTCCCCCTTTGCGGGAACGGCCCGAAGACATTCCGCCGCTAGTTAGCTACTTCACTCGCCAGTTTGCCGCGCGCATCGGAAAGGAGATAAGCACGATTCCGTCGCAATCCATCGATGCCCTGAAACGCTATCCCTGGCCGGGCAATATCCGGGAACTTCAGAACCTGGTGGAGCGAGCTGTGATTCTTTCGACAGGCCCCACCTTGAGAGTTCCACTCGAGGTGCTCCGGGCGAAGCACAATCCGTTGCACACCGCCGGAACTCTCGAAGAAGTCGAACGCAACCATATCCGCGAAGTGCTCAAAGAAACCGGCGGGGTTCTCGCCGGGCGCAACGGCGCAGCCTCGAGGCTCGGGTTGAAGCGCTCCACGCTACAGTTACGAATGAAGAAGCTCGGTATTGTCCGCTCCGGGTACGCTCTTGAGTGACGGCGGGTACCACGTTTCCGATGTGCCGGCGCAAATGCGGAGGATGAGTTTCCGGATTTGTGTTGCTCAACGAAACTGGCGTGCGATGTTGTATTTTCGCATGCGAGATTGCAGCGTGGTCCGTCTTAATCCCAGGCGAGCCGCCGCGCCATCCGGCCCTCCCACTCTGCCCCTTGCTTCCTCCAGAGATTTAAGAATCCTCTCCCGTTCGGCGAGGTCCGATTCAGCCGGCGATCTTCCGTACAATGTGCCCGGACCTGGCTTGCCGATCAGCTCGTGCACGGGCACTTGAAGCGTGGTTCCTCTGGTCAGGATGACGGACCGCTCCAACACATTTTGCAGCTCGCGTATGTTGCCCGGCCAATCGTAGTTGTTTAGTGCCTCCAAAACTGACGTGGGAATCGTATCGATGTTACGGCCCATGCGCTGCGCATGTTTCTGGACGAAGTAGCGCGTGAGCAGCGGTATGTCTTCGCGGCGTTCCCGCAATGGTGGAACATTCAATGGAAAAACGTGCAACCGGTAGTAGAGATCGGCGCGGAATTGGTTGTCCGCCACCATCGCCTTCAAGTCCCGATTCGTGGCGGCCACGAGGCGGGCGTCGGTGCGGATCGTACGACTGCCGCCAATACGCTCGAATTCCTGATCCTGGATGGCGCGCAATAGCTTCGGCTGGAGTTCGAGCGGCATCTCGCCGATCTCGTCGAGAAATAGCGTCCCTTGATGCGCCACTTCGAAGCGTCCGGTCTTCTGCGCCACCGCTCCAGTGAACGATCCCTTCTCGTGCCCGAACAATTCGCTTTCGAGCAGGCTGGCGGGAATGGCTGCGCAGTTCACTTTCACGAAGCTGCCCTTGCTACGGCCGCTCAATTCGTGAATGGCCCGGGCGACGAGTTCCTTACCCGTGCCTGTTTCGCCCGTTATGAGAACGGTCGCGTCCGTCTGCGCCACGATTTGAACGCTCTTCAAGACCGATTGAAAAGCCGGCGCCTCACCCACCATGTGGCCGACGTTGTGGTCGAGGCGGATTTCGTCTTCCAGGTAGAGCTTCTCGGTTGCGAGCCGCTCCTTGATTTCCCCCAGCTCCCGATAAGCCAGCGCATTCTCCACGGCCAGCGAAACCTGTTTTGCGATCTCTACGAGAAACTCGACGTCGTCGGGAGTCCAGGGATCATCAGTCATTCGACCTAGGTCCAGAGTGCCGATCGTGCGGTCCCGCGCGGTCAAAGGAACGAGGCAAGCGGACTTAATTCCCAGTTCCACATACCGCGCAAAACGCGGATTGGGAAAGCGGTCGATATCGGCATCGCGAACCACTACGGCCTTCCCGGTCGCCAGCACCTCGGACGAGGGCATTCCTTCAGACTCAATCGGTCCCGTCAGCAGATGCAGTAACTGCGGCCGCGTGCAGTGCAGAGCGAACACGTCAAGACCTCCGGTCCGAGTGCAGAGCGTCAGCAGCGCGTAATCGTGCCGAATGATGTTCGAGATCTGTTCGGAAATCGCGGAGAATAATTCGTCTCGCCCCAGTTTTGACACCAGTGCATTGGTGATATCGAACAGCGTCCGCAGCCGATCGTGTTCTCGCGCCAGCTCCTGATAATGTACGCGCGACTCGTCCGCGTCCTTCGAAGAGCTTTCCACAGGGCCGTTCATAGCTTCTCCAGTCTATGGGTGCGGGCCGGTGTTACTCCGCCGCACTTGCGATGGCAGCGCATGCCATCTGCAGTTCCCGGAAATTGTCAATCGCCTTTGCTACAGCGGAGGGCTTCTCGCTCCAGAGCTGCCCGGCCGCTGCAGCCTCGATTCTCTCACCTTTCGCCGGACGCTCCGGACCTTCTTCCAGCTGGCGGGCCAACCCGCGCAGACCATCCACCATGGATCTCCGGATTGCACTCAGGCGCTCGGCGTTCTGGTCCCCCGCCACGGTTTGAGGCCATGTTCGCACCGAGAACACGAGGTCCTCAGCGGCCCCCGCGGCTCTCAGGATTTCATTACTCAGTCTCATATCCGCCGCGCGATCGGGCGGAAATTCGAACTTGACCGCGTGCGCGAAGTTCGGCAGATTCATTACCAGGCCCGCGATCTGTTTCCTGATCTCCGCGATCCTGGCGCCCGCCTCCATGTTCGGCTCCAAGCCGAACAATCGAATGAGTTCGGCGCTCGTGCCGACCAGCCGCGCGAGCAGACGCCGCATGGTGTCCACGGTGCGCTCGGGCCGAACCTGATGGAAGATCAGGAACATCACGAGAAATCCCAGTGCGATGCCGAGCAGCCGGTCCCGCGCCGGGGTCATCTGGGTGGGAGCGGCAAGCCGTTCAAAAGCGAGGAGGTTAAAGGAAAACACAATTTGCAGCCCGATATACCCGTAGTACGGGCTGGCCGCGCACCATGCGCCAAGAAATGAAAGCGCGGTGATGACCAGAAGGAAACCCTGAACGCCCTCCAGATTCGGGTACACGAAAACCAGGCAGCCGATGCCCAGGATCATCCCTCCGATGGTCGAGCCGATGATGCGGATCAGGATCTTCCTATTGCTTGTGCCGGTAGTACTCAGGCCTGTGAAGTAAACCGTGAAGAACGCAGTAGAGATCCCGGGCCAGCCGAGCGCGTTGTAGATCACGTAGCAGATCGTCGCGCACAAACTCAGTTTCAGCGCGTACATGAAGTAGTCGTGATTGGTGAATGCGTCGGGAAGCAGCAGGCGTTTGAGGGAGTGAGACTCGCCGGAAGCGGCCGGCGGGGCCTCCGTCCCGGCTTCCGGTGCGCTTGCCTCGGTGGGGGCGGCCAGATTGTGCAGTGTCTGCTCGATACGATCCAATTCGCTGTAGGCTGAAATCGGCGAATCGCCGAGGATGCTTTGAACCTCCTCCAGGCGGCCCTCTTCGGCGGCCACGATGGCTTTGCCGATACGTTCCAGCCGCGCCGGGTCCATCCGTTCAAAATCCTGAGTGACCGCGATTCCCGCGCCGAGCACGAGAATCCGGTCCAGAGCGAGCGTCAGGGCTCTGAGGCGGTTGCACTCCTCTGTGTTGCACAGCTTGTCTTTTGAGATGCGCTCCAGAAGGACGTGAAGCTGCCCCCTGCCTGTGACTGCGTACCGCCGCACGATGGCCGATTGATCTTCGATCTGCCCGGTTTGCGCATGGGCCGCCAGCAAATGGACCAGGCGGCTGATGGCGGCGCACCGGGCTTTCATCTCGCACCGTAACCTGACCAGGGGGTCGCTGCGATTGAACAGGCACTCCACTGCCATCGCGGAGCCGGCAACGGTCAGCAAGGTGCCCATTGGCCACAAGGAGAGATGCAGTATTTTTTCTGCCCGGATCTGGTACTCCCAAAGGGAAATCACCATGTATGTCAAACACCCGAAGGCCATCGGAAAGGCTGGCATCACGCTAGTCCGAAAGAAAAATGCCGCTATAAACGTAAACACCGCCAACCCCACCACCCGTGCTACTGGATGATCGTTGGTGACGCCCATCAACACCAGGGCGGCGGTGGTTCCCAGCGCCCCGCCACTAAGCATGGTGAGGAGATCCCTTAAGCACAGATGGGGCGTCTCGTGCGAGGCCAGGAACAGCATGAACAGCGACGGCGCGATGAAGCCGACGGGAGGTTGCAGAATCAGCAGCAGAAGAGTAGCCAGGGCAGACGTCAAAGCGAAACGCAAACTCCCCGCCATTCGGCCGGGAACGGGCGCCATCTCTCTCCAAAATCGATCCAGTTCCGAGACTTTTTCCGCGCTGAATAGTGACAAGGCTGTTATCTCACAATCGTGGTTGCTGTTTCTCCAATTCGAAACAACGCGGGGTCGGGATTCTGGACGCGAATGCGCACGGGAAAGCGCGCGGCGATGTGCACCCAGTTCAGAGTGTGCTCGATGTCGGGAAGGCCGTTGCTGAGCCGCGTATCGTCGGGCGCAACGCCAAAACCGAGGCTTTCCACCATTCCGTCAAAACGCTTCGAGGGCCGGCTCATCACGTACACGTCAACATGTTTGCCTGGCCGGATGGACTTCAATTCCGATTCCTTGTAGTTGGAGATTACATACCAAGTGCGGTTATCGATTAGCGTAAAGATGGGCGCGCCGGGCTTGGCATACTCACCTTCGGAGATGTTGAGGTTGGTCACGTATCCATCGAAGGGCGCCTTGACGGTACAGCGTTCCAGATTCAATTGCGCATCGCTGACCTTGGCGGCCTTGGCCGGCCTCTGTGCCAGCAAGGTGTCGAGAATCTCCACCGCGTGCACGCTTTGCTCCAGGCGCGCCTGGGAGCCTGCGACCGATATTTCGGACTCCTCGTGAGCGAATCGCGCCTGGCTCGCGGTCGCCTCTGCCTGCAAGAGCGCCGACTGCGCCTCCTCGTAACTCCGCGCCGTGATTCGCGCCTTGGTGCGCGACTCGTCCACCTGCTCGGGAGTGACATACTGCTTGGCCAACAGCGGTTCAATACGCCGCAAATTACTTGCGGCAAGTTCCTTCTGAGCCTGGGCCGATTCGAGCGCAGACTTGGCCCGCTCCACCGCGGCGAGAGCTGCATCCACGGTGCTCTGGCTGACCTTGGTCTGCGTCTGGGAGCCGTTCAACCCCGCGCGCGCCGCTTCGACGGCGCTGTTCTCGGCTGCGATTCGCCGCTTGGCATCCACGATCTGAGCTTCCAGCAGCGTCTGATCGGCAAGGGCCTGCTGGAGTGCGTATTCGTATTGCCGGGAGTCGATGGCGAACAGCAAGCCGCCCTTGTGCACGAAGGCATTGTCCTTTACGGCTAGCGTCACCAGGCGGCCACTGACTTCAGGAGCAAACTGGACGTAATTTGCGCGCACGCTCGCGTCGTCAGTGCGCGGCTGTATGTCCAGATGCGCAAGTACGATCACTACGGTAGCGATGGCAGACGCCAGAAGTGCCAGGCATACTAGAACATTTCTCCACTTGACCCGCGAATTGTTATTACTCAACACACGACCTCCCACCTACGAATAGAAAATGAGCCACAGCAAACAACTAAGTGCCGTTGTCAGACTTGGATAGAACACGACAAGTGGCCCCAGTTTCTGCTCCAGTCCCAAGCGAACCAGCGCCACCCGGACCAGTCCGGTAACGACAACGGCTGCAAGAATGCAAAGCATCCACGCCGGAAAGAATGTCCCGACGAACTCGAGGGAGGGGGCTCTCGAGCATCCAGTGCAGGCCATCACCGTCAGGCAGGGCAACCAAGTTTTTCGGAATTCGCGCACGAACATGCTCTTCACCTCTAAGGGTTCTTGGCACCGGGTTGAGCCACCGATGGCTGCTGACGCAGCAGGTTTCCCGTTGTGTAGTCGAGATTCGCGGCATTGATGCGCACCGCGGAGCGCGACTGCACGTCCGCCAACCGTGCCTGGGCGAGTTGATTCTCGGCCGTCACCAAGTCGACCAGGTTTTTCACGCCGTACTTGTAAGCATCCAGCGAGGCGTCGTAGGAAGTGCTGGCGGATGTCAGCAGTGTTTCGGCCGCTTCGTGCTGGCGCACGGCCGTCCGGAACTGGACATAGGCAGTCCAGACTTCCCGGCCAATGGCATCTTCCTTCTCGCGTTTTTCGTTTTCAACCTCGCGGCGCCTCGACTCGGCCTCGAGAACCTCGTGACGGCGTAATCCGCCGTCGAAGATGGTCCAATTCGCGGACACGCCCACGTTCCACACCGATTCGTTGGCAGAACCGACCTGATTCCCCGCAGGAAGGATCGTGCTCGGCCAAAGCGCCTGTTGACCGGCAAATGCCCCGAATTGTATTGTCGGGAAATACTCGGCCTTCGCAGTCTTGAGCTGCGCATTCGCCGCCCGCAGCTTCTCGGAAATTGCGTGCAAATCCGGACGCTGCTGCATCGCCTTGTCCACGAGGTTCGCCGTGGATTCGACAACTTCGGCCGGCAGGGGTAAGCCTGTGGGTTGTTGAACGAGGATGGCGTCCGAAGGCTCGACCCCGATGGTCTCTCGCAGTACCACGCGAGCCGTGTCCACGCCGCCGATACTGGCTTCCAGATCGTAACGGGCCTGCGCGGCCGCGGCTCTGGCGTTCAGGACGTCCGGAAGAGTGGCTCTGCCGTTTGCGAGCTGCGCCTCGGCCGCATCTTGCGTGGTCTGTGCGGTCTTGACGATCTGGCGCGATGCCTCCAGCCGCTCTTCAGCCGTGATGAGGTTGAAATAGCCGGTCACGACGCGAAACGCGACATCCTGATTGGTCCTCTGGAATACGGCCGCGGCGGCTAGACGAAGGGCCTTGCTGCCCTCCACTCTCCCTGCGCGCCTTCCGAAATCGTAGACGTTGTACTTCAACTCCACGCCCGACTCCAGGGTGGAAGCATCGAGCAGAAAGTATCCGTTCGACACCCCAAGCGCTTTGGGCCACGGTTCGATCACGCGCTCGTTTCCGGCAAGCGCCAGCGCAGCTAAATGCGGATAGTACTCGCTGCGCGCCATACCCAGACGTTCTGCCGCCTGCTTTGCGGACTCCCAAGCGATCCGGGTCAGCGGATTATTGCTTTCTGCAACGTCGATCAGTTCTTCCAGGCTGTATGCCTTCTTCGGGTCGATATCGGTCTTGAGCGCCGGAGTGTTGTTTCGCGCTGTGCAGCCGGCGGCGGCATCCACAGAGGATAGCGTCCCTTGGCACTGAGCGCGCGCGCGGGATGCGCCTGCTAACAACAGCAGGGCCGCACATAAAGGCACCAGCAGGCGGGGGCCGTGCCGGTCCGGAGTAAGTTCCCCACCGGCGGCTGAAAGTATTCGATTGTCACTCTCTTGCTTTCTCATATATGCACTCAGCTCGGAACTATCCTGCGATCTCCGCTACCACAGTTTTCATGTAGGGTGAGTTAGCGCTAAGCTGAACTCCACTTCGATACATCAGAGTGAGCAGGTACTTTCCGGCCAAATCGACAAAATCCGTGTAAGTCAGATCCACGATCAGGGCTACCCCGGGCGAGCGTGCAGTCAACCTACGCCAGCATTGCTCCAGTTCGGGGACCCACACCCCGGCCAACCTGCCCTCCACTTTCAAACGGAGAGCGTTTCCGAGATCTTCCACCGTTACTCTGACCATTAGGTTTTCGGCTCCGCCGGATCAAGTGCACGGCGCATGCCATTTGGTCATTCTGGTTCGCACTGTGTAAATCCTTGAAAGGGAGCGGATCTTTGCGAACGGCCCTAATGGCTCCGGACTACAGAGGTGCCAGGTGCCAGCATGCTGGCAGTGCCTGATCTGTGCGACCGCCTGACGCCGAGTTTCGCGGTATTAAAGCCGCGCGACTGTTCCGCATCCATTCCAGGGCATTCCCGACAGGCTGCAACGATCGCCGCGATCAATGGGGAGCGCAGGGTGGCCAGGATGCTGGCCGAAGAGGATGGATGAAGGTTGCTCCGCCATATAGACGGCAGCAATCCAGATCGGCGCCTCCGCCGCAGCAGGTGCCGACGTCTCCTGCCGAGGTTCGGCGCGGCGCAGCGCCAGCAACGGCTAACTCGAAGTGTGGATGCTTCCCATTGGAAGCACAAGCGCCCAATTACGTGCGGCATCAGGAATGCTATCGAATCGGGGGGCGCATGATTGCCGGAAGACTGCGCCACTGGTCCAGGCACGTGCCAAATCTTCCGAGAAAGTTGCGAGCACCGTGATGCGTTACGAAGAACAGGTCGTTGTGGAAAATTCGGTCTTAGCCCCATCGACCGGCCGTAGCCATCCGTTGGGCGCTACGCTGATCAACGGCGGAGCCAATTTCTCGATCTTCTCCCGGATTGCATCCAGCATCGAATTGCTATTTTTCGATCGGGTGGACGACGCTCGTCCTTCACGTATCATCCCCATCGATCCTTTAGCGAACCGCACATACCACTATTGGCACGTGTTCGTGCCCGATGTACAAGCGGGTCAGATCTATGGATTCCGGGCCTACGGACCGTTCGAGCCAGCGCGGGGTCTCAGGTTCGATTCATCCAAGCTATTGCTCGACCCATACGGCCGCGCCATTGCCGTCCCAAGAAACTATAACCGTGAAGCAGCGCGTCTCAAAGGAGACAACACCGCGACGGCCATGAAGAGCGTGGTTACGGACCCGCACGCGTATGACTGGGAAGGTGACCGGCCCCTGAAGCGGCCCTGGGCACGCACCATCATTTACGAGATGCATGTCCGCGGCTTTACCGCGCATCTCAGCTCCGGCCTGGCGGAATCGAAACGCGGCACATATGCAGGATTAGTCGAAAAGATCCCGTACCTTCAGCGACTGGGCATTACCGCGGTCGAACTGCTTCCGGTGTTTCAATTCGATCCGCAGGATGCGCCTGCAGGACGGATGAACTACTGGGGCTATGCACCGGTTTCGTTTTTTGCCCCGCATCAGGCATACAGCTCGCGCCGGGACCAACTAGGCGCATTAGAGGAATTTCGCGATATGGTAAAAGCGCTTCACCGGGCCGGCATCGAAGTCATTCTCGATGTAGTCTTTAATCACACGGCGGAAGGTGGACACGATGGCCCGACACAGTGCTTCCGCGGCCTGGACAATCCTACTTACTACGTTCTGTGTGAAGACCGCTCACGCTACGCGAATTTCACCGGCACTGGAAACACTCTCAATGCGAACCATCCAGTGGTACGGCGCATGATTGTGGATAGCCTCCGCTATTGGGTGAACGAGATGCATATAGATGGCTTCCGCTTCGATCTTGCGTCCATCCTTGCGCGCGATTCATCCGGCGCTGTCATGTCGAATCCTCCGGTGCTTTGGGATATCGAGTCTGACCCGGCGCTGGCCGGCACCAAGATGATCGCGGAGGCATGGGACGCGGCAGGACTTTACCAGGTCGGCAACTTTGTGGGTGACAGTTGGAAGGAGTGGAACGATCGATTTCGCGACGATATCCGCGACCTCTTCCGGGCCGCGAATGACTCGGTGGCGCGTGCCGCCGATCGTCTGCTCGGCAGCCCGAGCATTTATGGTTTGAAGGAGCGCGAACTCGAGGAGAGTATCAATTTCGTCGCGTGCCACGATGGCTTTACACTGAACGACGTCGTTTCCTATAACCAGAAGCACAACGAAGAAAACGGCGAAAACAACCGCGACGGATGTGAGGAGAACCGAAGCTGGAACTGCGGCATTGAAGGTCCTACGGACGATCCCGTAATCGAGAGGCTTCGCAACCGGCAGGTGAAGAACTTTTTCACAGCCGTCATGTTGTCCGGCGGAGTGCCCATGTTTGTCATGGGCGATGAGGTGAGGCGTAGTCAGCGCGGCAACAATAACGCCTACTGCCAGGACAATGACACGAGTTGGTTCGACTGGAACCTGCTCTCCAAACATGCGGATGTCCTCCGGTTCGTGAAGTTGCTGATTGAGCGCCGCGTCATCCGAGACGTCGAGCATGAACGCCGGCGAGTGAGTTTGAGCCAGGTCCTATGGGAGACGAAACCCGCCTGGCATGGCGTGAAACTCAATCAGCCGGATTGGTCGCCTTTCTCGCACAGCATGGCAGTCGGCGGGGAGTTGAAGAGCGAGGGGATTTTGGCGCACATCATTCTGAACGCGTATTGGGAGCCTCTCGATTTCGAACTCCCGCCATTGAGGGGCGGTAGAGAGAATTGGCGGCGGTGGATCGATACTGCACTGGATCCGCCGCATGAGATTTGCGAATGGAATGCGGAACTGCCGGTTCTGGGGACGACGTATCGTGCTGGCGCACAGTCGGTGGTCGTGCTCATCGCAGATGACAATCGGATGCAGGGCATTTCAACTGGAGCTCAATCGTGACCACCTCCTTACAATTGACCTATGGCGGAGTTCTCCTTGCAGTTTTTGCCAACCAAGTCGGCCTGCCTATCCCCTCAATCGCTTTTCTTATGGCCGCAGGCGCTCTTTCGGCTCATGGAGAAATGCGCACGAGCATCATCGTTGTTTTGGGTGTTCTAGGTTGCCTGGCAGGGGATGGGATATGGTTCTGCCTTGGCCGCAAGTGGGGTTCGAAGGCTATGCGGCTACTCTGCCGGTTCACTGCCGACCCGCGAAGCTGCTCCAGGGATGCGCAGGAAAAGTTCCGCCGTTATGGTCTACCGGTACTGTGTGTGGCCAAGTTTGTCCCTGGACTGGACGCTGTCATGCCGCCACTTGCCGGCGCAGAAGGAGTGTCGGTCACGGCTTTTCTTGCTCTCGATACAGTAGGCAGCTTTCTCTGGTCAGGCGCCTATGTAGGGCTGGGGTATATCTTCTCGAATGAACTGGATGTTGCAATTCGTTTGGTTCAACATTTTGGGACCGCCCTCGGCATCGCGATCGGGGTTCCGATCGTTCTCTATGCCGGATGGCGGGGACTGACTCTGACGCGAATGATCCGTCAACTACGGCTGCGCCGCATCAGTCCGCCAATGCTCGCACGCAAACTGAAATCCAATGGCAAGGTCGCAGTGCTCGATCTGTTGAACTTCGAAGAGGAAGCCGACAGTCAAAGCTTGGAGGCTATTCCGGGGGCTTTCAGTGTAGATCCCTCTCATCTGCGGAAGGCTCCACATATCACTGTGCCGGATGATGTCAAGCTCATTCTCTATTGTTCTTCGGGAAGCGATAGGGTAAGCGCGCGAGCAGCCGTGGGCTTGAAACGCATAGGCGTCGACAAAGTATGGGTGCTGGAAGGCGGACTCAAGGCGTGGCGTGAACAAGGGTACCCTGTCTCTCAATCCCTGGAAGTACCCGAAGTCGTTGCAGAGCGCTTTGGAGTTAGATTGCCAGGGCCGTTACTGGCTCGAATGGGAGACGGAGAGATCAGTGCATAAAGGACGTCAGATGACGACAGAATACCCTCTCGATCGACCGCACCATTGCCGAATATATGGACTGAGATTCGGAAAGCGAAAGTTTGTCCCGTGCTGTAGAAATAGTCTGTCTCGACCACTTTTGACAAGCCTATGAGTCCTTCAGGTCATGATCGAGTTTCAAGCGATTCTTCGCCTCACTTCATGGAAAGAGCAAACACATGAGCCGACTTAAGATGTCCTGGAATACGGAGGGAGGCCGCCTAGTCTGCCGCTGGATTGAATTAAAAGAGCGTGAGAAAGGTGCGCCATTCTCAGCCGCCGATTACGGCTTTCCTACAATCCAGGGAATCAATCGACGCGGCCGTTCACTTGGCCGAGTTGTCCAGTAATTTTTATATTGGCAGGGTTGCCTGACCGGAACCCCGCCGCCTGGATCGAGTTGCAAATGCGACTTGAGCCGGTTTGGTGGGGTATATCGTGACGCGAAGACGGCCACCACTATTCCGACAGTTCGGAGGGCTGTTCCGTTTTGCTCAACAAAACTGGCGTGAGATGTTGTATCTTCGCATGCGGGACTGCAGCGTGGTACGCCTCAGTCCCAGGAGTGCCGCCGCGCCGTTCGGGCCTCCGACTTGGCCCTTTGCCTTCTCCAGCGCCCGAAGGATACTCCCTCGTTCGGCGTTTTCCGATTCAGATGGCGATACGCCCCGCGAGGTAGCCGGACCTGCCTTGCCATTGAGTTCGGGCAACATCGCCACTTTCAGCACGCTCCCCTCGGTCAGGATGACCGATCGCTCCAGCACATTCTGTAACTCGCGGATATTGCCCGGCCAATCGTAATTCGTCAGGGCCTCCAAGACCGACGTAGGAATGGTATCGATGTGGCGGCCCATGCGGTGCGCATGGTTCTGGACGAAGTAGCGCATGAGCAGCGGTATGTCTTCACGGCGCTCCCGTAACGGTGGAACAGTCAATGGAAAGACATGCAGCCGATAGTAGAGGTCGGCGCGAAACTTATTGTCCTCCACCATCGCCTTCAAGTCCCGGTTCGTTGCGGCCACCAACCGGGCGTCGGTCCGGATGGTGCGATTGCCGCCGACACGCTCGAATTCCTGGTCCTGAATCGCGCGTAGTAGCTTCGGCTGGAGTTCCAGCGGCATTTCGCCGATCTCGTCGAGAAAAAGGGTGCCTTGATGCGCCAACTCGAACCGTCCGACCTTCTGCGCAACCGCTCCGGTGAACGAGCCCTTCTCGTGTCCGAACAGCTCGCTCTCGAGCAGGCTGGCGGGAATCGCCGCGCAGTTCACTTTGATGAATGGGCCTGATTTCCGCGCGCTCAGATTGTGGACGGCGCGCGCGATCAACTCCTTGCCGGTTCCCGTCTCGCCATAGATCAGGACGGTCGAATCGGTCGGCGCAACGGTCTTGACCTCTTCCAACACGCGGCAGAGCGCTTCGCTCCTGCCGACGATTTCTTCGAACCTCAGTTCGCTTCGGATTTCGTCTTCCAGGTACAGTTTTTCCAACCTGAGTTTCTGCTTCTCCGCAGAAGCTTCGTTGTTTCCACGGTTCTGATCGGATCGGATCTCCTCCTCCACATAGGAGGTGATACACCGCCGGATGGTGTTCAACAAGGCTTCATCGTCGACGGGTTTGGTCAAAAAATCGACTGCACCTGCTCGAAGTGCGCGCACGGTCATTGGGATGTCGCCGTGGCCTGTAAGGAAAACGATGGGGAGTTGAGGGCCCGATTTGGCAAGCTCCTGTTGCAGATCGAGTCCGCTGACCCCGGGGAGATTCAAATCCAGCACGAGACAACTCGGCATTTTGGGGCGGGGGGCAGCCAGGAACTCCTCCCCAGACGCAAATGTTTCTGCCATCAGTCCGGCGGAGCGGATCAGACCCGCCACACCTTCGCGCGCGGACCGATCGTCATCCACCACGTAAACCAAAGCTCCTGTGTCGCTCATGGGATCTCCTTGGTTCAATTCAACTGTTTTGTCTTAACTGCTCGGTTTCCATTTCAATGCCGCGTTGATGGCATCAAGCAGCTCATCCTCACTGAATGGTTTAATCAAGTAAGCAACCGTCCAATCCGAGGCAGCTTTTGATCTCGCACGGTCGTCAGACCCATGTGCCGTAATGAAGATGGCCGGCACTCTATAACTGCGGGCCACCAGCTCACGGTGAAGTTCGATGCCGCTCATCCCTGGTAACCGGACATCTAAGACGAGACAGTCCGCCTTGTCGGGACGGGCTGGGTTCAAGAACTCTTCCGCCGAGGCGAACACTGTCACTGCCAGGCCGACGGACCTGATCAGGCTCTCCAGCGATTCGCGAACTGAGATGTCATCATCCACCACCGCAACACGGGGCACCATTGAGGCCTCAACTACTTTCATACCATTGGTTGCGACACGAATCTATAACACCTTGGTGCTAGCTACTTTCTGGCGCAAAAGTCCCTTTCCCCCGCACTGGCATTGATCCCTGGGGAAGTTCTCGTCGATTAAACTGCGAGCGATCCGACACTGGCAGTTTCATGTAGCGTGTCTGTTGGCCTGATCGAACCACGAGAACCGGGGCGACGAGGCAGTGTTTGTGGGCGCCCACCACATCGCGCTAACTGAAAACAAACACGCTGGTTAGGTATTTTTGCGCCAGAAAGTAGCTAGGTCTACCGCCTTGAACCCTGCTCGCGCGAGGCTCTCCTCGGACCGATCCGACCGACTTCGCAACTTGCGGATTCTACTTCGAAACGGGCGGTCTTGGAGAGTGAATCTTCAGGCTCTCGGCCATCCTCACCAAGTCGGCCAGAGACTCAGCATGCATTTTTCGCATGACCTGTCCGCGATGAATCTTGACCGTGAACTCGCTTATCGTCAGTTCGGCTGCAATTTGTTTATTGAGGAGGCCGGAAATCACCTGCCGCATGACTTCCTGCTCGCGCGGGGTCAGCGACTCATACCGGCGTTGCAATTCATGTATCTCCGCGTGCCGCTGTCGGGTAGACCGATCGCGTTCGATAGCCTCTCGGATCGCCCGTAACAGATCCTCCTCATCGAACGGCTTGGTCAGAAATTCAACGGCTCCCGCTTTCATTGCCTGCACCGAGGCGGGGATATTGCCATGGCCTGTAAGGAAAACAATCGGGATCTCCACGCCGACCTCGGCGATGCGTTTCTGCAGGTCGAGCCCGCTCAGACCCGGCAGTTGTAAGTCCAACACCATGCAACTGGGCGCCTCGCCGCCGGAGCGGGCCAGGAATTCCTGCGCGGACGCAAAGGTCTCGACCCTCCACCCCGCTGAGCGGATGAGACTCCCCAGTCCCTCCCGAACCGAGGGATCGTCGTCCACAATTGCGATGACTGTCTCAGATTTTTCCGGGTCCGTCATTTGGCTCTTCTTCGCCGTACTTCGGAAGGGTAAAGTGGAATATCGTGCCTGGGCCGTCCTTCGCCGCAGCCCAAAGACGGCCCGCATGCGTTTGAAGAATGGAACGGCTGATCGAAAGTCCCATGCCCATGCCGCCGGGTTTGGTGGTGTAGAAAGAGTCAAAGATCTTGTCTATCATTTGTGGGTCAATTCCCATGCCCGAATCTTCAACTGTTGCCTGCACCTGTTCGGCATCGATGTTCCGAGTGGTAATAGCCAATTGACGTGGCCGTTCATTGACACCGCTCATGGCTTCGATCGCATTCATCACCAGGTTTAGCACCACCTGCTGCAATTGAACTCTATCGCCTGAAACGGGGGAAAGGTCACCGGCGAACTGCGTTTGGATGGTCACGCTCTTTTTTTTCGCCTCGTCCCCCACGAGAGCGAGGACCTCCCGAATGGTTTCATTCAGGTCCAGCTCTTCTTTCCGTGTCAATGCTTTCTTTGTGGCTAAGGCCCGAATCCGGGCGATGATTTCACCGGCCCGCTTCCCATCGCGGACAATGCGACGGGCTGCCTCTCGGGCTTCCTCCAAATCCGGTATATCTCTGGCCAGCCAACGCAGACAGGCGCTGCCGTTACTCACCACGCCCGATATCGGCTGGTTGACTTCATGCGCGACCGAGGCGGCCAATTCTGCCATCATGCTCACGCGGTTCAGATGCCTGAGATCCCCCTCCAACCGGCGCAGCCTCTCACGCTCCTCCTCGGCGCGTTTGCGTTCCGTGATGTCCATGGAGGTGCCCACCAGTTCAACGACATCTCCCGCGCCATTCAGGACAAGGTGCCGGATTGTGTGAACGTGTTTGACCGTTCCCTCGGGCAACACGATCCTGTACTCGTCGAAGCTGTCGAGCTTCTCGCGGAGCGATGTTTCAAATTTCCGCTTCCACCTGTCGCGATCCTCCGGGTGGATTCGTTGGAAAACCGCCTCCCTGGCCGGCGAACCTTCATTCGGATCGAATCCGAAAATCCGGAAGTCTTCCTCGGAAACGTAGACGTACGTGTCACTGGCCAGGTCCAAAGCCCAGCTACCCGTGTGGCTCAGCCTTTGCGCTTCCGCCAAGTGGGCCTGACTCCGCCGCAGAGCTTGCTCCGCGCGTTTCCGATCATCGATGTCAGTGCTTTTCCCGTACCACTTGACGATCTTTCCCACTTCATCGTGCAGCGGCACACTGCGAAACAACAGCCAGCGGTACTGTCCATCGGCCCTGCGGAGGCGCGCTTCAGTCTCGAGCGCCTCTCCGGATGCGAGTGCCGCGCTCAGTTCCTCGAGAAAATGGCCACGGTCCTCGGGGTGAACAACGGCTTCCCAACCACGGCCGAGTGCCTGCTCGAAAGATAAACCGCTAAATTCCAGAAAACGCCGATTGATGAAATCGACTGAGCCGTCCGGCAGAGAGCTCCACACGTACCCCGGGATAGTGTCGATTGCCTCCCGAAGTTGCTTCTCGCTCTGGCGGACAGCTTCTTCAGCGCGCATGCGGTCACTGATGTCCCGGGCTACCTTCAGCAGGAAGCGACGACCACCGTACCAAAACAGGCTGGTGTGCACTTCGACAGGGAACTCTGTCCCATCCTTTCGCCGATGCCAGTGTGTGTCGAACACGGTCTCGCCAGCCGCCGCCCTCTCCGTGACCGGTTCCACGGCGGCCTGATCCAAATCCGGGTGGAAGTCAAGCGAGGTCGTTCCGACCAGTTCCTGCCGAGTGTAACCAAGGTCCTCGCAGGCCTGCGGGTTCACATCGAAAATGGTCCTTTGCTCGAAGTCGTAGACGAAGATGGCGTCCGGCACGTGGTCCATAAACGTGCGGAAGCGGGTTTCACTCTCGCGGAGCAATTCTTCGGCCCGCTTGCGATCTTCGATGTCCGTGAGAATTCCGTACCACCGGAGAATTTTCCCGTGCTCATCGTGCAGAGGCGCGCCACGCCCCAGAAACCAGCGATATTCGCCACTTGCGGCGCAACGAAATCGCGCCTCGAATTCGAACGGCTCACCAGTCGCAAGAGACGCGCGCCACTTCTCTCCATATGGCTGACGATCGTCGGGGTGAACCGCAGCCGTCCAACCTGAACCGGCTGTGTCGTCCGCGGACAAACCTGTATATTCCGCCCAGCGCCTGTTTACGAAAGCCTTGTTCCCGTCGGGAAGAGCGGTCCAGGCCATCCCCGGAATGGTTTCTATGATGTCCTGAAGCCGCTTGAACTTCCGCTGAAGTTGCTTCATGCGAAACCGGTAGCCCACCCAGAGCAGTGCCAGAAAGAAGATCGTGCAGAGGGCGTAAAACCAATTCGTCCGGTAAAAGTGCGGCTGTAGCACGAACCGCACGCTGGCCCCCTGCTCGTTCCAAATGCCGTAGTTGTTCGCCGCAGCCACCTGGAACGAGTAATTTCCGGGAGCCATGTTCGTGTAGTGTGCCGTGCGGCGCGTCCCGGCGTCCACCCAGTCCTTGTCAAAAGGTTCGAGCCGGTACTTGAACCGCACCTTTTCCGGGGCGGAAAAGCTGAGGGCCGTGAAGCGGAAATCGAATGTGTGGTTGCCGGGAGGTACGGATGTCTGGCCGTCGCGCGCCAGCGTCAAACTGTTTGCCCATGCCTCTTCCAGTACCACAGGGGGAGGGAGGAGATTGCCCGCAGTGGGGTCGATGGCTACGACGCCGCGCAGGGTGGGAAACCATATCCGCCCGTCGGTGGTTTTCCAGCCCCCAGGGCTCCCTCCATTGCATTCGCTGCTCCTCATGCCCTCGGCGACCCCGTACGAGACCGGCAAAATGGAAGAGATTCTCCCATCGGCAAAATCGTTTAGCTCTTTCAGGCTGAGGCGAAAGATATTCCGATTGGAGCTGACCCAGAGATTGCCATTTCCGTCCTCCTGAATGCCCAGCAACATGTTATTGGGCAGACCGTCTTTCGTCGTAATCGCTTTCAAGCGGCCGTCCCGAAAACGGAGCAATCCCCCGCCGTATGTCGCAAGCCAGAGAGTCCCGGTCGAATCCTGGTAAATATCCCTCGTGTTGCAGGGCAGACTTCGGTTCTGCTCATATAAGAGGGCTTGGCCACCGCGCACATAAAAGAGCCCCTCGATGGCAGCCACCCAAAAGCCACCGTCCCGGCCCCCGATCATGGAATGCACGCCGGAGATGCCGGGGATCCGATCCAATTTCTCCTCGCGAAAGCGGTAAAGCCCGCCGGGGCGTTCCGCCATGGTCCCACCGATCCACAGCGTTCCCTCCCGGTCCTGATAAATCGATCCTACGGCCGGCGCTTCCACCTTGAAGTGGCTCAGCACGCCCGATCGCCAGCGATACAGCCCGCCGTACCCGCCGAACCACAGGTCGCCATCGCCAGTTTGGGCAATGGCGAGAATGTTCTTCACACCCGGAAACAGATGAAACCGATGGCCATCGGACCAATAAAGGAAATCCCCGCCCAGCCAAATGCGGCCTTCCCGATCCTGAAACACAGTATTGAAACTTGAGTCTGAGAGGCCTTCGTCCTTGGCATACGCTGTCAACGGGGCTGGCCGCAGACGAAGCAGCCCTGGCCCAACCATTCCAACCCACAGGTTTCCTTCTCGATCTACCAGGAGGCTGCGTACCTTGGGCAATTCGCCGCCATTCGCAGGCAACGATAATGGTTCGGGAGGACTGAGCTTCCCGTCCACAATCCGAACCAGTCCGGCCGGGGTATACAGCAGCAATTCCCCATCCACACCATTCGCCATGGTGACGGCATACTCGGGATCCTCCGCCAATGCGCGCCGCCCAATTGGCGGTAGCGGTACGTCGGAGAACACCCCCTGGTAATGGCGCACCAGCCGATACTCGTCGCGAACAGCGACCCAAACACTTCCGTCGCGAGCTTCTTGAACCAGAAAAACACTCGGCTTGCGGACATGCAAGGTCGCGATGGAGCCGTCGGCACCGAAACGCACAAGGTCAGTTGCACAGCGAAACCACATGCTTCCGTCCCGCGCCTGCAGGTAAAACTCCCTGACCGCCTTCCCCCGGTGAGTGGGGTAAGCCTCCAGCTTGGCGCCGGCAAACTTTGCTACGCCGCCCGAGCTTTTGATCCACACGTTCCCTTCGGCATCTCCACGGATGGATGTGATGAAGCTGCTCGGCAAGCCGTCGCGGTCGGTGTAGGTGGTGGCAACGCCGTTTTCCAGCCGGATGAGACCGCCGTCAGTGCCGATCCACAATACTCCGGAACGACTCTCGTACAGCGAGAGGATGCGATTATTGCCGAAACCTGGAGTCCCCGTCGAGTCGAAAACCCAGAAGCGCTCGCCATCGAAGCGTGCGAGCCCCCCGAATGTGCCTATCCAGAGATAGCCGTCGTGATCCTGCAAGATCGCATTCACCGAGTTTTGCGGTAAACCTTGCTCCGTTTGCCAAACCGTGGTGACGTACTGCGGAGGTCGTGATTGTGCGGGCACGGGAGCGCTTAGGCTTGGGAGACCGGCCAACAGAACAGCGGCAAGAGCAATTGCGAGCCGATGTTGCCGTGCATGCTGCACCATTTCCGCTCGTGTGCCAGTTGGGCGGATCGGCTGCACGAAGTACCGGTAGGCGCTGATTGGAGAGACCGCTAACACCGCAAGTCCAGGACCTCCTTATCAGCAACTTATGGCCAGCGCAAACGCTGGCATAAGGAGCCGGGGGAACGCTGAAGTGAAAATCTCGCAGGAGTGGCTACGCCTCCCACGCGACGCCGTCGCTTAACGCCGTAAGCTCATACCGCTTAGATCCGCCAACCGCTGCTCCGCAACGACCGCTTCGGCAGCGAGCTTGTTTGCCTTCAGAACCGACCTCGCCATTGGCTCGGCTGTCTCGGTTTCTCTTCATGTACATTTTATCACCGTCACTCTGCGAAGGGACGGGTTTGGGCACTGGCCAGCCATCCGTACGCTGTGGACTGCTGCTTTCAGTCTGTGATCCTGGCCGAGCACAGTCAGATTGGACATCATCTCACCCTTTTGGTGTGCAAAGACCAGCTTTGCCCGTTTGTCTGAACAGCTCGACCCTTGTAGCTTGGCGATGGCGCGCCCGGGTCTCCCGGAACATCTCTTGTGGAGTCCATGGAATGCCAGTCACGCCCCCAGGGGGGTAATCTTGAACACGTACGCGTAGTTGCTTGGCAGTTTTTCCGGCAGGTTGACAGTCACTCCCTCCGCGTTACGCGACCACAGGAGATTGGAATCCGACGACGCCAGTCCGATTTTGGCGATCTCGCCGCGGCAATGAAGGGAAACCGAAGCAAGCGACTTTATGACCAGTTTCCGGTCGTCGGGCCAAGCCAGCGCGATGGCACACAGGTGGTCGCCTTTGGTGGTAAACCGAATGTCGCCCGCGACAAATTGTGGGCCCTGGGCCACATAAATTGAACCGCCGGCCTTTATCGGACCCTCCCCAGCGATCTTCCATGGCCGAGTGGAATAAATTGCCTCATGTTGAGCGCCATCCACGCGCTGAATTTGGCGAGAAAAGCCGCTTCGCCGTCATCCGGTTACGGATGGCTGACCTGCCGATCTCGGCTTTGGCACTGCCGGCGCGGTCGCATCGGGCATGGTTCGAAGCGGACCTAGTCCAATGTGAAGCCGATGCTCGTCATCTGCTACGGCAACCGCCTTCGCGCGCAGGTTGAGTGCTTGCAGCGAGCAGAATAGCTGGCGCATAATCAGCGCGCGACCTTACACCAACGTCCGGACGCATCTGGCAGGCGCCGTGCTTCATGACCCAACAGAAACCGGACGCAAACAATCGCAGGCGACATCAGCTCCAGCCTCGAAATGGGCGGTATCTCGCGAAGGCGCGGTTCGGCAATAGAAATGAGAGGTCGTAATTATGAAACAAGAAGACATGAATCGATACAAGGCATTGCTGATGGCGAAGCGTGAGGAGATTCTAGGCAGGTCGCGCCAGCGTGAGGACATCTGGATCGTCCCATCGAACGAACAGATCGAGGCGGTGCAACTCGCCGGTGAACGGGAATTCGCGGTTCGCACGCTGGAACGCGAGAGTAAGAGCCTGATGCAGGTCGGCGCGGCATTGGAACGCATCGATGACGGCGAGTTTGGAATCTGCCTGGAATGTGAGGAGCCGATCTCTACGAAACGCCTCGCGGTCGTGCCGTGGGCTGCATATTGTTTGCAGTGCCAAGAGTTGCACGACACGCGAGAGTCGATGGATGCCCACGAACCGCAACTGGCCGCATGAGGCTGCACAGTCGCGGGAATCGACAGCGAGCCCAGCGGCTCCCAATGGGCGACCGGCCGTCAACACCACTCAGCAGGGTTGTGCTATTTGCAAATCGGACGATGCGCCCGCGAGCCTATTCCCGCGATTTCCCTCAGCCGCCAATGTCGTCGCTCGCTAGCATCTGCCGAAGCTCCTGGACGAAGTCAGTGCCTGCGAGCCTATATCCCGCTGTGCTCGGGGTGCAAGCAGGCCGGCCGCAGCGATCAGTTACGCAAAGAAGTGGCCGCCGGCTCAATCCGATTCCGAGGAGAAGTCCAGAGCGGCCCGCGCGACGTCAACGATCCCGCTGGCGTACTGGCGCGCGTGCGCCTGCGCCGTTGCGGGCTTGTGATGCAGGGTAGCCAGCCAGAACCCGAATGCCATGCAGGCGTGCACTGCATACGGCACCAGGTGTACGGCAAGCCGAGTGCGGAGAGGCGAATCTGCGAATCGCGTCCCGATCTCGGTAACCCACAGCGCTTCAGTAGAGCCAATCTCCGAACGATAGATTTCGGCCGCGAACTCCGGCATTTCCCTCAGTCCCCATGCCATGATCGAGGCATTGCCGATATCGTCAACACAAGCCATTACTGTTGACTCAGCCATCCTCTCAACACATTCGAGAGGAGGCATGTTCGAGATCGAGCAAAACCGTTGCCGCAGGGCTGCCAGGCGATCCTGACTATTCCGCTCGAGCACTTTCTCGAAGAGCTTGTGCTTCGTACCGAAATGAATGGTCAGCGCTGCCTCGGAGACACGCGCTGTTTCCGCGATGGTGACGGCGGTCGTGGACCCGAGCCCGGATGCGGCAAACTGCTCCTCGGCGGCTTTCAAAGGCTGCTGCGGCAGCTCGCGAGAAAGTCTATGGGACACCCTATTGCTGGCTTTTGCGAGTGGACTGTTAGGACCCTTCCTGGTCATACTCCCTTTCTTGGAAAGCAGGCGTGGCCGAGGTTGCGCATACGGAACACTGCCATGACGAAGAAGATGACGTAGCAATTGCCGATTTCTGGGCGGAGTCACCGCAAACTGCGCCGGTTGTTCAGGCACTCAGATTGGATCTCGCCGACGATGTAGGAGCTATAGATGCCATTGGCTGTCAGACCAACGCCGTGTGAGACGAGAAGGCGAAGCATTGTTTGGGCGCGTTCATCGATGGCAGAAACATCGCGCAGGTGAAGCCGGACCGCCATTCCTTTCGAGAGCGCTTGAATACAGCAGGCTTCGACAGGCTCGACGCCCTCGCCGGACAGCTTCCCATCCACAGTGATCGTTGTGCTTGCGGGTTCGTCTGCCGTCATAATCCGTATCATTGCCAGTTACCTTTCCGATGCTTCAGTTGCAGGCCGAGCACCAAAATATCCACGGATCGCATAATAGAGGCGCGATCGCCATCACTCCCACGGATCGGACGAATTCCTCGGGCTGCGGTCTTAGCGCTGCACCCTCAAGCGGCCGCCCGTGCGGCCCATGATTCCGCTCCGAGATCTATCCAGCTCCAGAAGATATACTGCGTGGGTTTCATATTGCCTGCTTCGATACCGCTACTCGTGTTGTTCGCCCTAAATGCGCGGCTGCTCGGTGGCTTCGTCCACGTGACTTGTCCAGGTCCCCGGAGCGACGGGTACCGCCTCGAGGCGGCGCCTGAAGTCTCAAGGCCATTCTCAGGACGCACCGAATGTGCCGAAATGCGTCGCCTGCCTTGCCAGGCGACGACGACCTCAGCAGTCGGGCGCTTATGACGACCGAGGCTGTAGCTGGTGGGATCACTGGCGGCATTCTGATGACGACATTTGTGAAGAATTGCGGGTCTGCCGACCAACCGAGGCCTGCTGCACGACCGTGGCGCATGCGAGGACGAATCCGCGCAGGGCGGTGAGAGGCGACTCGGCGCGAACTCATGGTGTTCGCGTCATCTCGCCGCCACCGGGATTTCCATCGGTGGAGGAGTTCAGCGGCTGCCTACCTGTTCGGTCCAGCGCTTTCACAGGATCAGAGGTGTATGCGTCATTGCCGCGCAAGCGCACTCCTCTCACAGCCAGACGGCGAAGCAGCGCGTTACCGGCCTGGTCGACCGTCGTGACATCGTGCAAGATCAAACGAACCTGCCTGCCTCCCGATATCGCTCGATCGCAGAATCCCTCGACCACCCCGATGGAATTACTCGAGAGTCGCCCATCGATACTGAGAACCGTACATGATCGTCCCTCTGTCCTGCTAACCAGTAACATGGCGTACCGCCTCCCAATGTGCTGTTGCACTCTGTAGTCGAATTTACACGCGACATCAAATACACCGGGCGTCATCGTTCGGACTCGTTGGCCTTCTGACAACGGACGCAGTACCGAGTCCATGGCACCCAGTGCATCCGCACTGCTGGGATTTCACTCCCACACGCGACGCACATGCCATACTCGCCGGCATCTAGCCGCATCAGCGCGTCTGCTATCTCCCGGACGAGTGTAGATCTTCGCTCTATGTCGGCTGAGGCAATGTCACGCTCGACTGCGAGAGTGGTATTGTCTAATTGGTCGGGTTCAAGGCTTACGCGAATCCCATCGCGCATCCCAAGGGCATCCTGCTGCTTGGCTTCGAGACTTCTTCTGAATGATTCGGGTGATGACACTGCCATAATGGCTCTCTATGGGAATCGCTGCGCACGGCCGTCGAACCCGCCAACGCCCCATGTGCTGCCGGCACGCTATCCGGGAATGATCGTGACAGATTAGAACCGGTATCCAAAACCGATAGAAGGTTCTGCACGGTGCGTGTCCCGACTGGTGCCATAGAGCCCGGTCGTACCGAAAGTCGGGCTGTCGTAGATGAGCCCACGGTACTCGGCCCGGACGAAAATGCGCTTAGTCACGTTGTAATCGACGCCAGCGCCATAGACAATCGCTGGCTTGGCCTGTGTTGAGGCGCCAGCGAAGTGTCTGGGATCGAAAACCAGAGCTCCCCCGCCGGCTTCAACAAAGGGCGAGAGCCGCCCCATCGGCATGCGAAAAACATAGGCTGCGGTGATCTCATGTTCATTAGCGTTTATTCCCTCTAGGCTGCTGCCGAAGTTGTAGCTCTCTGTGCTGCGCGAGACACCGTAATTGAACTCGATACCCTGATGATCGGTCAAAAACAATCGGTAACTGGCAAGAATGCCACCGCTATTCCTGCTGGTCTGGGTAATGCCATCCTGGACCGTGTTCCTGGTAAATGTTCCGAACATCTGAACGGACACTTCAGACCGTCCGACGCTTTCTTCCTGTGCAAATGCTGGCAAACACAACAGTGACGCCCCTAAGGCGAGCCCTACTAAACTGTTCTTTCGTCGCATCGGAGTCACTCCTTTTCAAGTCGTCGCGATGATCTCCTTTCGCCACCGCTCCACAGCTTCCTCAGACGCATGCTAATCACCAAAATTGTCGCCGGCCATTTTCGGCCGCAATATTTCATTGAAAAACGGCAAAAAACCTTCTTTTTACGTAAAAGAGGCACCGAACTGCTCCCTGGCTTGGACCGAATCCGCTTATCGGTTGTCTAAACCATGACGATATTCGGCAAGTGCCGCGGCGTACGACGAGATCTTGGTACGAAGGCATCGACGGTGTGGAAGGTGCTTTTATTTCGAGAAGCGGCGCGCCGCTGCACCTTTGGACAATCTCCTGAACGTCCAGTTGTGTCGAACTTCGGTTGGCAGCTCTGTTTGTTCCCGTTTCAGCGGGCTAAAGACGACACGGGTTGGTCGTCTTCCGGCGCGCCCAGCGCATACGGCACCCGCCAAGGGAGTTTGAGACAACGGGAGCCAGACAGATAAGATAGCCGAACTGCGCGCTGTTGCATAAAAACGGACCCATAACGCAACCCCGGCGGTGCTCAGGCGAGCCCGGCAGGAGGTCTCTCAGGAGATGAAGAGCAGGGCATTCTCGACAGGTACAGAAATACAAACAGACCGGCTGACACTAGTAGCACGTGGGCAACTGCAATCGCGAATCTGAACCGCTGAAAGCTGCCATTGGAGCCAGTCCGTCGCCCCGTGACTCCGGATGCGGCGGATCATCGCCTCCAAATCGGGATGCAGCATCGGCTCTCTTTCGACCGTCGCGCGCGGACACCTTCGGCAACGTCCAGGAAGCACTGGCTGTCGAGATAGATGGCGAGGTGGTCGGGAGCCAACGGCGACTTTCAATCTCGCGCTCGATGCCTGGAACGAGAAATCCGGGCTGCCCAAGGCGATCGTTCCGGTCCCCCCGCGATCTCCCGACTGCCATTCTCGTCTGTGGCGTCACGCCACCCCGTCCCCATCAGCGAACCAGAAACGAAAAACCGCTTTGGCGAGTCCACGAGGCTAGATGCACTTTGGAAGGTGCATACGGGACGATTGCTCGTACCGCCTCACGGACTACCCAAAACGGTTTATTGTCGTAGTCCGAACTCGCCGCCCGATCACTCAGGCCCTATCAGTTTATGAAGCCTGCGTGAATTTGCAAGCCACTGTACGGAGGGTGTGGATAGCGGAGATCAGATGACCGTGACATCAATCGTGCCCACGATATTGGCCGCGTACTGGCCATTGCAATCGAAGGCAAATATGCGGAGTGAATCTTTCGCCATGGTCTCGGGCATCAAGCCGCGGAAGCCGCCGCTTCCGTAAAAGCTATGCGTTATCATCCGCGTGAGGATCGTCTCGCGGACATGCGGGGCGACGGGTGGGCCGTAGAGTTCGGCGGAAGGGCTTGTGCTAGTCGGAAGCTTGTAGACCCACGCTTCGCACTCGTATTTTTTCCGCGTTCCGTCCCTCACCTCTACCGTGACGCGGGTGACGTTGGTTTCCGCAAAGCTCTTGTTGACGATCTCGACAGTAAACTCGAAATCAGTCCCAACGACCTTCGGCTTTCCGGGTTCTGGATATTCAAGGTCGGGAAACAACCTCAAGGCCCGGATCGTAACCGCGAGGTCTGGCTTGACGTTCTTTTCAAGCTGCTCTTGAAGTGCGGTATAGGTCTTCAACCACGCTTTGTATGTGGCCCAAACTAGGAAAAAGGCCGCCAGAAGCCCCATGGCCATCACGAGCCATCTGTTGTCTTTGTTGTTCGCTGCGGCGTAAAAGCCAACGATGGTGAACCCGGCACAGCTCAATAACTGCCACCACTCCTGACGAACAGCGCGGAGATAGATGCGGAGCGGGCTTTCCATCGAAACCTATGCTGGTCGCTATCTGCCTCTATTGAAATTCGCGACGCTGGTTCGCGGGCCGTCATCAATCGGCTTCCATTGCACGTTGCTTATGGGCTTGCCGCTCAGCTTTGCCGCAAACTCTATCGCCATTGACTTGGCCGTGGCTTCCTCGATGACCGTTGACGGGCCAGAGATCGAAGCCTCCCACCCGTTATTGGTCTTACGGACCATCAGCATCAGACCACTCACGTCCGCGTAGAAACCTGGCATATCGCGAATCTTAGCACGTCTCAGCCGGTATTATTTCGGTTCCCAGCAATCTTCGCTCGCGATCCATGGCTCTGTCCCGCTCCGCTCGTAGAGCATGATGCCGTACTTGATGTTGTCCGCTTCGGAGTCCACCACGTTCAGCCCAAGCTTCGCCAGCTCGTCTTTGTGCGCCCAGGTATTTATCTGGAGGATTCCGACGTCGCGCTTGATCGGCTTCCGAGTCTTGGGGTCGGTCCCCCACAAGGGACTACCGTCGGGAAGGAATTGCCTGGGCTCGCCGGTGACGCTTCCGGTAGATTCGCAGGCGGCGATGCGCTCCAAGATGGGATGGCCGCTAAAAGGGTCGGTTTTGGCCTCTGGAATGAGCTGTGGAGCGTCGGACGCTTTGGCGGTGGGAACTATATCAAAAACGGCTGGACGGGCCAGAACTGGCGAATATAAGGCTGACAGGAAGAGCAAAAGGCATATAGTTCGTTTCATGTAAGCCCGGCGGCGGGCCAGCCCATTTGGGCAACAGGGTCATTGAAGCCCTGAAATTATGTTTAACGACGTTTTAGGTAGGCTCACTCAAAGCTGTGCATGGAGGACTTTGAAACCTCCGTTCCCGGATTGGCCATTGCTGGCCTGGTCCGGGGTCCTATCTATCCCAACGTCTACTACACACCAAGACAGTTGGGAGGGCCGAAGGGCTTTGGGAGAGGCAAGAACCCTCCGGGGTTGTTGCCTGAGATGAGATACGACAGCGTGCTCAGAATATTCTTCGATGAAAAGTCGAAGTATTGCCAAAAGTCCTTGGCCGAGCGGCACGAAAGCCGCCGCTCGAAGCTCGCCGCTTTAGGGGAGACAGTGATCCGCTGGCGGCGCGATAACGAACTAGGCAGGGCCGCGTAGAGGTTCCTAGTCGGTAGTTCCAAACGCCGCGAGGCGCTTTTTTGGGGGCGAGGTTTTCCTCGCCCCTTTTCATTTCACGCGGACCAATTTAGGCGCGGTCCACGTTTCCTTCAGGAAATCGTCGAGGCGTTGCTGCCGTCCCCAAATCCATTGGCTATAAAACTTGATCACCACAGCCGGAGAGTTTCCCAGGATCTGTGCCACGTCCTCCACGCTCGCGCCGTGCATCAATAAATCGGCCGCGAGGGTATGCCGGAAACGGTGCGGATGGTCGGGCGATATCTTGGCGTCCTTGCACATCCGCTTTATCCGTCGCCGCCACAGGTTTGAGGCGGTGTGCGGATTGTCGGATTCGCCGATGAGGAACAGGTAGCCGCCTTTCGGCGTGATGGCCTTGATCTCGGAAACGAGGTCCGGGGGCAAAAGAATATGCACCGGGACGCCGGCCTTGGTGGTGTGCAGGTAGAGCCGGTTCTCGACCAGATGGGTCGTCTTCAAAAGCGACGCGTCCCCTATTCGCAAACCGGAGTGGCGCAGGACCTTTATGAACGTCGTCTCAATCGGTATTTTGCATTTGCCGAGAATCTTCGTGACCTCGGCATCGTCGAACGGGAGCCGGGGATTTGCGCGCACTTTCGGCGGCTTGATGATCTTCGCAGGGTTCTTCGGAATCCACTCCTGCTCCTCGAAAAAGCGGAAACAAGTGCGTATGCGTTCGAGCTCCTTCGCCGCGGTAAGAGACGCGAGCTTGCGGGTTTTCAGGAGGTCCCGGATTTGCTGGGTTCCGAACTCCGCAAGGTAAACCAAGCCGTTCTTTTCTGCGAAGCCGGAAACGATGTCGCGGACCGTGCGGTATTTCTTGAGCGTGTTCGGCGATAGCAGCCGCGCCTCACAATCCTCGTAGTATTTCTTGACTGCGTTCTCGACCGTGATGCGTTCGAGCTTCGGCTTGCCCTCCCAGCTCTTGATGATACGGTCGGCCTCGGCCCACGACCGCGTCTTCAGCGATTCTTTGATCGGCTTCCCCTCATGGACGCCACGTACCCACATGGGACACGAGCACTTCTTCCAGTAGGAGTCGGAGGCATGCGGGCAGCCCTCGACCTGCTGGTCGCCGACCATCCTCGCTTTTTCATGCCGCCGATAGAGCGTGAGCACCGGAAAAACGCCTCTCATCCCACATTGGGACAAGATTGGTACAAAGGCAATCTGTTTGATTCGCAGGATCGCAGAACTGCTGTGGCTAGAACAGCTTACGAGGGAAAAAGTATGGCGGAGAGAGAGGGATTCGAACCCTCGATAGAGTTTCCCCTATACACGCTTTCCAAGCGTGCGCCTTCAACCACTCGGCCATCTCTCCGGTCGGGGGAATTGTGACAGCTTGCAACTCACACAAGCCGCTTCGAGAAGCTTTTCTCAGAATACCATACGACACACCGTCACTTGCTCACTTGCCTTTTAGCACTAATCTGTTCGCATGGGCCGCAAGGTCACCTTCGCGCTCATTGCGCTCGCCGCCGCCTACGCTCAGACCTCGACGTTCGACGTAGCCTCGGTCAAACCAAGCCGGCATCAATATTAATCTCGGGCGCCTCGAACACGGCGTCCTCTCCCCTCGCGGACGTCGCCTTGGGCGAATGCGTCCAATGCGCCTACGGACTGGTCAGCGAGGAGCGGATCGAAAAGCGATTGGATACGCGACCGCCATTTCCGCGTGGATATCACCGCCAAAACTTCGCCCGATGCGACGCGAGACCAAGTCCTTTCGATGACCCAGGCCCTTCTCGCCGAGCGCTTCCACATGGAACCGCATCGCGCGCCGAAACCCGTGCGCCATCTCGAATTGACGGCCGGCAAGAAAGGACCGAAGCTCCCCGCATCGCAGGAGGGCGCGGCCCGGCACTTACAACCTCGGCCGCCTGTTTTACGATCGCCAGTCGATGGATCCGACCGGCATCGGGGCTCCCACGACGTCCGCCTGGAGTGGGCCTCGACTAGTCCGTCGCCCGCGGAGACGGGCGGCGCCGCGCCCCTGCCCGATATCGTTCAGGCCGTCGAGGAACAACTCGGGCTGCACCTGGAGTCAAAAAAGACGCCTATCGACATCGTTGCGATCGACCCCGCCGGCCAGATCCCCGTCGCCAATTAGCCGCGGCCGATGGTATTCTGCTGTCTTGCCACAACCGCGCATTCTCGACGTGGGCTGCGGAATTCACAAGCAGCCCGGCTCCATCGGCATCGACCGCAATCCCGCCAGCAGCGCCGATGTGCTGGCCGACCTCGACCGCTTTCCTTACCCCTTCGCCGACAGTTCTTTTGACCGCCTCACCGCGATTCACGTGATCGAGCATGTAAACGACGTGATTCGCACCATGGAGGAGTTTCACCGGATGGTGCGCGCCGGCGGCACGGTACGCATTGAGACGCCGCATTACACCGACTTCAGCTCGTTCTGCGATCCCACCCATAAGAGTCACCTCAACAGCTTCAGCTTCCGCTATTTCGGCGAAGATCACGGCGGCTTCGGCTACTACTCTGCGGCAAAATTCCGTGAGATTTCCGTGCGCGTCAAACTACTGGCGTTCTGGAGGTGGCTGGGATTCCAATTCCTGGTGAATCATTCCCGGCGCTATCGGAAGTTTTGGGAGCATTACCTCTGCTACGTAGTGCGGGGCAAGGTAATGGAGTTTGAATTCCAGGTTCTAAAATAAGGAGCCCTGCACTAAGTGCTCAACTTGATTTATCGCGCGGCCGGCGCCCTTCGGCGCCGTTCCTTAGCCGCCAATCACGGACGCCTGGGAGAGGACTTGGCGCACAGGTATCTGCGCGGCCGCGGCTGCACGGTGGTGGCTCGCAATTATCGCCCGCCTTCCGGCCACGGCGAAATCGACATAGTGGTCTGGCATCGCGAAAAGCTGGTCTTCGTGGAGGTGAAAACCCGCGACACCGCGGAATTCGGCGAGCCCGAACGCGCCGTGGATTCCGAAAAACAGGTGAATCTGATGCGCGCCGCCCGCGACTACGCGCGGCGCGCCGGCGTGGAGTGGCCGGAAGTGCGGTTCGACATTGTCGCGGTGATCCTGTCGCCGCGCCGCATCGAATGGCTCCGCGACGCGTTCCGTTAGGCAACGGGCCGCTGCTTATTTCTCCGTCGCCTCTGTAAATCAAATTCGTAAGAACTTGCGCAAAAAAACAAGATTTTATTTGGGCCTTCAGCGAAAACCGCATGAATAAAGGCTTTGGACCTATCGGCTACCTATGGGGCGCGGACAGATTTGGTCGCGGGTATGCCGCGCTTTGCCCTCCGGTTTTGACTTTGTTTTTGTTTTTCTCCGCGTCTCTGTACTACTACCGGCCAGAATTTTCGCAAGCCGCGACGATTCCCGCGAACCGAGGCCGCTGACACGCTGATGTCCGGGGCCTTTACCCCTCTGTGTCCTCCGCCATCTCTGCGCCCTCCGGTTTTGACTTTGTTTTGTCTTTCTCTGCGTCTCCGTGTCTCTGCGGTGAACCTTGTTTTGGTTGCGGCTTCGCCGCGCTAGGCCTCCGTGGTGAATTCTCTCCTGATTTAACGCAGCGTCACTCAGCTATAATCGTCGGTTGCCGATTTCCGTCCATTGCGGAGGCTTTTTTTCAGTTGCCAGAATTACGTAAGGATCCCGTCACGGGGCGATGGGTTATCATCGCCACCGATCGCGCCAAGCGGCCCAGCGATTTTATCCGTCAACCGGTGACACCGGGCGGCCAGGGCGTTTGTCCGTTCTGCAACGGTAATGAGCATAAAACGCCGCCGGAGATTCTGGCTTATCGCAACAGCGGCAGCCGCGACCAGCCGGGTTGGCGGGTGCGCGTGGTGCCCAATAAATTCCCGGTGCTGGGCATCGAGGGTGAATTGAACCGCCAGGGCGAAGGGATGTACGACAAAATGAATGGTATTGGAGCCCACGAAGTGATTATCGAGACTCCGGACCATTCCGCCACCCTGGGCGAGATGCCGGAACGGCAAATCGAAGAGGTGTTGTGGGCCTTCAAAGAGCGCGTCAACGATCTCAAGAAGGATCGCCGCTTCCGCTACATCCTCCTGTTCAAGAATCATGGAGAGGCCGCCGGCGCCTCGCTGGAGCATCCCCACTCGCAGCTCATCGCCCTGCCGGTGATTCCGAAACGGGTGAAGGAGGAAGTGGACGCCTCCAAAGATTTCTACGACTGGAAGGAGCGCTGCATTTTCTGCGACATCATCCGGCACGAGAGCAACGCCGGAGTCCGCCTGGTGACCGAGACCGACCGGTTCACGGTGCTGGAGCCGTACGCTCCCCGGTTCCCGTTCGAGACCTGGATTTTGCCCAATCGGCATGAATCGCACTTCGAAGATTCGGATGCCCCGACCTTGCAGAATCTGGCCTTCGTGGTGCGATCCACCATGCGCAAAATGGACAAAGTGCTGGAGCGGCCGGCGTACAACTTCATCGTTCACAGCGCGCCCGTGCAGGATGCGCCCCTGGCGCACTACCATTGGCACTTCGAAGTCATTCCCAAACTTACCAGGGTGGCCGGTTTCGAATGGGGAACCGGATTTTACATCAATCCGACACCGCCGGAAGAATCGGCGCGGTTCCTGAGAGAGGCGGGTTTGGGTTGACCGGGTTGGCGGGGAGGTTGCGCGCGGGAGGCGCCGTCTGGTATAAACGCTAATCGTCTCCTTGTCTGTGCCCAATGGGCCGATAGGTATGCCCGAAAAGAAGAATCCGGTCCAACAGATCCCCGAGCGGCGAATGAGCAAGCCACAGGCCTCCAAGGCAAACAACGTCCCGGATACCGCGAAATCCGCTCCTCCGGCACATTCCAGGGATGGGGGGGCCGGTTCGCCAAACCAATTTACCAGCTTCGAAGCGGCCATGAAATTGTTCCACGCGCGCCAGTTCAAGGAAGCGCGCGACCTGTTTATGCAGGCGCTGCGCGGCCCCGAACGCGACGTAGCCAATCGGGCGCAACTGCATCTAGCCATGTGCGACCGCAGGCTGCAAAGGGCCACCGTGACCTTGGGGTCGGCGGAAGACTATTACAACTACGGAGTGGCGCTCATCAATTCGCGGAATTTGCTCGAAGCCCGGGCGCACCTGGAAAAGGCGTTGGAATTGTCGCCGGCCGCGGACCATGTCCACTATGCCCTGGCGCTGGCGCAGGCACTGGCCGGCGATCTGGCCAGCGCCCAGCAGAACTTGAAGCGCGCCATTGAACTGGAGCCGCGCAATCGCTTGATCGCCCGGCAGGATGCGGATTTCGCTCCGCTCGCCAACCAGCCGCCGTTCGACGCGCTCATCTATCCGGAGAAGAAGAGCTGGTAGACGGTGGCCCGGCGGCTTCCGCAGGCTCATCATGGAAGACAATTCGCCACTGCGCGTGGTTGCCATCGGAGGGGGGAACGGCCTCTCCGCTCTGCTGCAAGGCCTGAAGCACTTTGCGCGGCAGGCCGGCTCCACCGCGCCCGCCATGGATATCACCGCTATCGTGACGGTGACGGACGATGGCGGCAGTTCGGGCCGCTTGCGGCGCGACTTCGACGTCCTGCCGCCGGGGGATATCCGCAACTGCATGGTGTCCCTCAGCGAGGATTCGGCGCTGCTTTCGCGCCTGTTTCAATACCGCTTTTCAGCCGGACGCGGTCTCAAGGGGCACAGTTTCGGCAACCTTTTCCTGACGGCCCTCACCGATATCATGGGCGATTTCCCGGAGGCTGTGCGGGTCTCGTCGGAAGTGCTCAAAATCGCCGGCCGAATCTATCCCTCCACCGCCGCCAATGTGGCCCTGGAAGCCACTTTGGCCGACGGCACGCGAGTGGTGGGAGAGACGCGCATCAGCCGCAGCCGGCAGCCTATCCGGCGCGTCCACCTCATTCCACGGAAGGCGCCTCCGCTGGCGGCGGCGCTGGCTGCCATTGCCGATGCCGACGTCATCACCCTGGGCCCCGGATCGCTGTTTACCAGCGTGGCGCCGAACCTCCTGGTAGAGGGTGTCGCCGCCGCTATTCAGCGGTCCGCGGCGGTGCGCGCGTATTTCGTCAACCTGATGTCCCAGCCCGGGGAGACCACGGGCTTTCTGGCGTCGGACCATATTCGCGCCCTCCATTTGCACGGCGGCAGAAAATTCCTGGACTACGCCGTAGTGAATGTCCGTCCCATCACGTCCGCGGTCAAGAAACGGTACGCGCGGGAGGAAGCCAAGCCCGTGGAAAACGATGTTGAGACCATTCTGAAAATGGGTGTGAAGGTATTGGCGGGAAGCCTGGCGCAGCGGGGCGACAAGGTGCGGCACGAACCGTTGGCCGCGGCGGCAGTGGTGATGAAGTTGGCCTGGGAAGGAAGACGCCGCCGAAACAGCCAGCCATAATAGATGGAGATGCAAACTCCCGTTACAGTGGTGGTTCTGGCCGCCGGGCTGGGCACCCGCATGAAATCGCGCAAGGCCAAGGTGTTGCACCGCGCCGGCGGCAAGAGTCTGGTTCAGCACGTGGTGGACACCGCTCTTACTGTCGCGCCGGCGGAGCGGATTTTCGTCGTCGTGGGGCACCAGGCCGGGGAGGTTCGCCGCGCCGTCGCCACACCGGGAATCGGATTCATCGAGCAACCGGAACAGAAGGGCACGGGACACGCCGTGACGGTTGGCCGGGAACAGCTCGCCGGCCTGGGCGGGTACCTGATGGTATTGTATGGCGATTGCCCGCTGCTGCGTCCCGAAACCCTCCAGCGGTTGATCGCGGCCCAGGCCGCCGGCACCTCCGCCGCTACCCTGCTGACCGCCGAAATGGCCGACCCCAAGGGCTACGGCCGGGTACTGCGCGACGCCCGCGGAGGCGTCGCGGAAATCGTGGAGCAGAAGGCCGCCACGCCCGCGCAACTGGCCATCCGCGAAGCCAACATGGGGATCTACTGCTTCCGCGCGGACCTCTTCTGGCAGCACGCCGGCGAACTGCGTACCGACAATCCGGCGAAGGAATACTACCTCACCGATATGGCGGCGATTTTCAACCGCGCCGGTTACCGCGTGGAAGCCATGCGCATCGACGATGCGCGCGAGGCCTTGGGCATCAATAACCGGCTGGAACTTGCCGAGGTGGACCGCCTGTTGCGCGACCGCAAACTGCGCCAGGTCATGCTGGCCGGCGTGACCGTCGAAAAGCCGGAGACGGTCACCATCGATGCCGACGTCGAAATCGGTATCGATACCGTCATCGAGCCGTTCGCGCAGATTCTGGGCCGCACCAGAATCGGCGAAAACTGCCGCATCGGCACGGCTGCCATCGTGAGCGACTCCGAATTGGCGGATGACGTGGAAATCGGACCTTTTACGCTGGTGGGAACCTCTCGCCTGGAACGCGGAGTCCACGCCGGGCCGTTCGCGCGCCTGCGCACGGACAACCGCGTGGAGGCGGGCGCGCACATCGGCAACTTCGTAGAGCTGAAGAAGACCCATATGGGGCCAGGCGCCAAGGCCAATCACCTGGCATATCTGGGCGATTCGCACATCGGCGCGCGGAGCAACATCGGCGCCGGCACCATTTTCTGCAATTACGACGGCATCCGGAAGAATCTCACCACCGTCGGCGAGGGCGCGTTTGTGGGCAGCAATTCGACGCTCGTGGCGCCGGTTGAAGTGGGCGATGGCTCCTATATCGGGGCGGGATCGGTAATCACCAAGCCGGTGCCGGCGGATTCCCTGGCGGTGGGCCGGGCGCACCAGATCGTCAAGGAAGGCTGGGCCAAAAAGCGGCGCGAGCGGAAGTAGGGCAGGATGGCCAACCTGGATGGCCAACCCGCCCCGCATGGCCTTTCACTTGCACTGCGTTCCCGAAATGCGCGCCGTCGTGCTCTGTCTGTTGTCCGCCTGCGCAGCCTGGCCGCAGTTCCGCAGTACTGTCCCGCTGGTTGTTGCTCCCACCACCGTCAAAGACAGCAAGGGCCGCATTGTAGACGGACTGGAGCCCTCCGACCTGATTCTCTACGACAACAATGTGCTGCGCCCGATACAGGCGGACATTGCCGTCTACCCGATTTCTCTGGTGGTCGCGGTGGAATCCAGCGAAAGCTCCAAAGCCGTCCTGGACAAGCTGGGGTCGAGCGGCATTCTATTCTCGCAATTGCTGGCGGCCGACCAGGGCGAGACGGCGCTGATTTCCTTCAGCGACAACGTCACGCAAATTGTCGACTTCACCTCCGACCCGGACGACCTCACGCATGAATTGAAGCGCATGCGGCCGGACGGCGGCGGCGCGGCCGCGCTGGACGGCCTGGCGAAGGCGCTGGAAATGCTGGCCCATCGCAAGCCGGGGCGGCGGCTGATCGTCCTGATGATTTCCGAGAGCCGCGACCGGTCGAGCCAGGCCAAGCTTCCCGAAGTGGTCCGCCGGGTCCAGCAACTGAATGCCGCCGTGTATTGGCTGACGTACTCCACTACCTGGACGCGCTACACCGACCGCCACGTCACCACCGTTGGCGATCTTGAGGACCCCGCGGAAAAAGGCAAAGACAAGGAGAAAGACGAAACCCCGGTCCCCGGCGATCCTCCCCCCATGGACCTGCTGGCTCCCTTCAAGGAACTGGCGCACCTCACCAAGCCCAACCTTGCCGAGCTGTTCACCCGGCTGACCGGCGCCCAGGAGATCGCTTTTCTCACCAAAGGCGCCCTGGAAGCGGCCATCCACAACGTCGGCGAAGAGATTCATCGCCAGTACATTCTTACGTTTTCCCCGGCCGCGGGACAGCCGGGCCTGTTCCACGCCATTCGCGTGCAGGTGAAGAACAGGCCGGATCTGAAAGTCAAAACGCGCGAGGGATACTGGTCGCTGCAGTAGCGGGAAGGTTCCCTTTCACACGGTATTTCAGGGTACAATTTTGCCCCTCTTCTAAAACGGCCGGGCTCGGTATAGACTAATAGGGCTCGGAATTACAAATGAAAACTAGACTTACGGCGTTAGGGGGCCATGGCGAAGGCCGGGCCGGGGTAATCTTCGGTATCGGCAAAGTGGCACTGCTCACGTGCCTTCTGTTTCCCACGGCACTTTTGGCACAGAACTGGAACCGGCAGAGTCCGGCAGCCAGCCCATCGCCCCGCGATGGGGCCGCCATGGTGTACGATCCCGTACACTACCAGACCGTCCTTTTTGGCGGCGAAGACTCGAGTGGCGCCGCGCTCAACGACACCTGGGTCTACGACGGGACCAACTGGACGCATTTGCAGCCGGCGAAGAGCCCAACGCCACGCCTCTGGCACGCGATGGCGTTCGATGCGGCTAATGGCAATGTGGTCCTGTTCGGCGGGTGTCCGAACACCACGTGTACGCCGGCCTACCTCGGCGATACCTGGATATGGAACGGAACCACTTGGAACAACGTAACGCCCGCGCCTCCCCTGCCGTCGCCTTCCCCAAGACTGTCGCCAGTCATGGCCTACGCGGGGACGAGCGTCAATAGCGGCGTAGTTCTCTTTGGCGGCTCGAATTCGCCGCAAACGGCGTTGGGTGACATGTGGATCTGGAACGGCACCGCCTGGAGTGTACCGGATATCACTCCTCCGACCGCGCGTGTGTGCGCCTCGATGTCCTACGACCCGATCAACCAGGAACTTGTGCTGTTCGGCGGCGATGATGGGGTCAATCTCTTGAACGACACGTGGCTCTATGACGGATTCGAGTGGTTCACTCCGGAGCCGGTGGCCTCGCCGCCGGGCCGCAGCACGCAGGGACAAGTCTACGATCCCGTGCGGCAAGTAACCGTAGTTTTCGGGGGAGGCGGCCTGAACGACACCTGGCTGTGGAATCCCTCGAACGATATCTGGACCAAGGAAACTACTACCACCAGCCCCTCCGGGCGGTTCTATGTCAACCTGGCCTACGACCTTCAGCATGCCGACACGGTACTGTTTGGGGGCCAAACCACTACCGGCGTCAGCAGCAGCGACGTGAACGACACTTGGACGCTCGGTTTCACCTACTCCCCGGGCTGGGTGCAGTACAACGGCGCCCCGTCTCCACTCGGGCCGTCCGCCCGGATGAACGCGTCCGCGGCGGCCCAGGGTTCCGTGGTCGTTCTCTTTGGCGGCGCCACCACAAGCAGCGTTTTCAACGATACCTGGATCTGGAACGGCGACTCTTATGCCGAGGCGAGCACCAGCGCGGACCCGCCGGCCGCCCGCCACAGCTCCCCCATGGCCATCGACAACAATGGAAGCCTGGTGTTATTCGGCGGTAATTCCGCCCCTATCAGCCAGGCAGTCGTCCCGCTGGGCGATACGTGGCTGTACAACAGCGGTGGTTGGAGCTACCAGGAGGTTTCCGGTCCTACCCCTCGCGAAGGCCACGCCATGGCATATGACGGCACAAACTTCAACACGGTTTTGTTCGGCGGCTACGACGGGACAACCTACTTCAAGGAGACGTGGATCTGGGTTGAAAGTGAAGGCAACTACTGGTCTCAAGTCACTCCCGCCAATTCCCCTTCGGCGCGCTCCTTCGCTTCCATGGTTTACGACGGGAAGACCGGCAACGTGGTGCTTTTCGGCGGGAATGCGGGCGGTACTGACCAGAACGACACCTGGGTGTGGGACGGGACGAACTGGACCAAGCAGTCCCCTGCAACCAGCCCCCCCGCGCGCGACAGCGCTTCCATGGTTTACGACTCGCTTCACGGCGTGGTTCTGCTGTATGGCGGGGCCGGTCCGGGCGGATTCTATCAAGACTTGTGGCAGTGGGATGGCGTGACGTGGACGCAATTGAATACACAAATCACCCCCTACGGCGCTGACGGCCCCGCGGGAGCTTACCTGCCATCAGCCCAACAATTCTTCACGTTCGGAGGCTACAACGGCGCCTATCTCGGCACTACCTGGATTCTTACCAGCCCCTCCTTTTTGTTTGGCGGGGATCCTTTCCTCAGTAACGGCGAGCTCCCGGCGGCCTTTTACCAGGAGTCCTATTCTTCCACCATCACGCCTACCGGAGGCGCGGGATCACCCTATACAATCCTGGAATTCGGGCAGCCTTCCACTCTCTCGAATGCCGGTCTCAACCTGAACCCCAGTACCGGCGCTATCGCCGGCACCGACACACTGCCGCCTACTCAAAGTCCTATCGGGGTATCCGTGACCGTCACGGACTCTCAAGGCCAAAGCCCGCTCGTGCCCTTCGCGGTTGTCAGCGATAATCCGATTATCTTTTCGCCGCCAACCCCGCCTCGGGATGCCACCGTGGGGGCGACCTACACCACGGGGCTCTCCAAAGCCGGCGGAGGGACGCCGGGCTTCACGTATAGCTCAAACAACGCTGTGGCGGGGATTGCTGTTATCGGCGATCAGCTTACGGGACAGTGCTCTGCTCCGTCGTCCACCAGCAACCTCCTCCTCGCGGCCACCGATAGCGTCGGTGGCTTTGCGATCGCTGGCCCGTATACGTTGAACTGCAACCCGGCGCCGCAGATTACTAACTCGACAACGCTGCCAGACGTGTATTTGGGCGCCAATTACAGCGTCCAACTCACCACCAACGCGGTCTACGATGCACCTGGAGCTGCTCCCTATACCTGGAGCGCCAATTCGCTGCCTTCGGGCCTGACTCTAGGAACCACCACCGGGCAGATTACGGGAATACCGGCGGCTATCGGCCCCGTCACGTTCACGGTCACCTTCACCGACGCGTGGCTCGCGACCACTAGCAAGCAGTTTACAATTACCGTCGCTCCGCAACTGTTGATCACCACAACGCAACTGGCCACAGGAAACATCGGCTTTGCTTATCCCGCCGGCCAGTCGATTGCGGCGGCTGGCGGTTACCCGCCCTATACTTTCAGCGCGGCCAGCCTTCCACCGGGCCTCACGCTGAATCCCACCACAGGAGCGATCACCGGCGTGCCCACTACCATGGGCACATACCAGACCAATTTCACGGTCACCGATACCGCCACCGACCCGGTTTCGATGGTGATTCCGATCTCTGTGGTCCAGCCCGGAACCAACCCCGAAGACTGGATCCAACTGTTTCCTGCCTTTTCGCCGGAAATCCGTTTTAGCGCATCCACCTTCTACGATTCCGCCCGCGGGAAGTTGATTCTTTTCGGAGGAGGCGTCGGCAACGCGCTGCTGAACGATACGGAATCGTGGGACGGAACCAACTGGACTACTTTGACTTTGTCCCCGGCTAACACTCCGCCCGCACGGCTTGGTGCTACCGCCGCTTTCGACCCGGTTCACCAGCAAGGCGTGCTGTTCGGCGGCGAGGGCGCATCCAATACACTGCTGACCGACACTTGGCTCTGGAATGGTACTTCCTGGACCCTGGCAAGCACCACCAACGCCCCTCCTCCCGGACGATACGACGCTATGATGGCGTGGGACGGCCACCATATCGTCCTCTACGGGGGAAGGAACCTCGAAAACGAGCTCGCCGACACCTGGATTTGGGACGGCGCCAACTGGACTGAAGTCACCCCGGTGAATCCACCGTACGTGCGGGACCTCGCCGGCATGGCATTCGATTCCACCCACAACAAGGTTGTAATGTTCGGGGGATTCAGCTTCCAGACCAACGGCGATCTGGCCGAAACCTGGATCTGGGACGGCAGTGCGATGACCTGGACGCAGGCAACCCCCGCCAACTCGCCCTCGGCGCGCGAGACCTTCTCCATGGCCTTCGACGCCATCCGTGGCGAGGTGATCCTTTACGGGGGATACGTCTCGACAAGCGAAACCTACCTTTCCGACACCTGGCAATGGAACGGCGCCACGTGGACTCTGTTGACTACCGTTCATTCCCCCGGTCCGCGCAACTTCTACGCCATGGCGTTCGACGCGAGTCAGTCGAACATCATCCTGTTCGGTGGCACCAATCCCGCCAACTCTTTCTTCTATCTGAACGATACCTGGATCCTCGAGGGGCCCTATGTGACCTCCAGTGCGACCCTCCCGGCGGGAACGCTTGGCACGCCGTACAGCGACACGCCTACGGTGGTCAGCGGGATCGCCCCGCTCACCTACACGGACAGTCAGGCTCCCGCCTGGCTCTCGATCAACTCCACAACCGGCGCGCTTACCGGGACGCCGGCAGCAATCGGGACGTTCCCCTTCAGCGACATTGTTATCGACAGCTACGGCGTCAGCAGTACCGCGAATCTCTCCCTCACTGTCAACTCGCCCTACCCCACGCTGAGTATCGCCACCACGGCGCTGCCCGTAGCTACGGTGAACGTCCCCTACTCCACAACGCTGGCCGCGGCAGGCGGTGACGGCGTCTACACATGGTCCGCCACGGGCCTGCCCACAGGACTCTCCATTTCCGCGGCGGGCGTGCTGAGCGGAAGCCTGTCGCAGGCCGGCCCCTATTCGTTCAAGATCACCGTCAACGACAGCCTGAATTCGGTCGCGTCGAGCCCCTTTACCTTGCTGGTGTCCACCGGACTCCCGCTGTCGTTCGTCACGCAAAGCTTATCTCCGTGCGTGGTCAACACGCAATGCTCCAACCAGATTGTCGCCGCGGGCGGCATTCCGCCTTATACCTTCTCGGTGGCTCCCAACGCGAACCTGGATGGGCTCTCGCTCTCCGTGAGCGGATTGCTCAGCGGCGCGCCCTCATCGGGAGGCTCGATCGGCATCCCCGTAACCCTCACCGACCAGCAGACCAGCATCACCCACACTTTCATGCAGGGGGTGTATTCCAGCCCGACGGTCAACACCACCAGCCTTCCGGGCGGAACCGTGGGGGTTAGCTACGGTTCAGCGATGTTCGCTACCGGGGGCCTGCCGCCCTATACCTGGAGCGTGGTTACCGGGTCGCTGCCACCCGGCTTGACTCTCGACCAGCCAAGCGGCGACATCTACGGCACTCCCACCACAGCCGGCGCCTACCCGTTCTCGGTCCAGGCGGCCGACGGAGGGCAGGCCAGCCCGCCGCGACAGCTCTCCATAACCATTGCGCCGGTTCCGGCTCCTCTCACGTTGGTCAGCGCGGCGCTGCTGCTTCCGGGGACCGTCGGGACTGCCTATTCCCAGACTCTGGGGGCATTCGGAGGCAGCGGGCAGTACACCTGGGCTCTTACCGGCGGCGCGCTGCCGGCGGGGTTGACACTATCGCCTGGCGGAGCTATCACGGGAACCCCGACCACCGCCCAGACGGCCAACTTCACCGCGACGGTGACCGACACCAGCGGGAATTCGGCGTCCGCCGGGTTCACGATCACCATAATCAGTCCGAGTTCGGTGGCGCTGATCACGCCGAATCCGCTGCCCGATGGCGTGGTCGGTGTGCTGTATAACTACGGGCTTCAAGTGACCGGCGGTACGCCCTCTTATTTCTATTCGATCTCCGCCGGACAAGTGCCGCCAGGCCTGACATTCGACGCGACCAACGGGACATTCAGCGGCACCCCCACCGTGAGAGGCAGCTTCGGCATGGTCCTGAACGTCGCGGATAGCGGCGGGACCGTCACCACCGGCCATACCGGATCGCTCACGGGCAAGGCGACCGCGCGCGCCACCGTGAGCAGCAATTACACGATCCGGATAGCCGGCCCCGGCGATTTCCAGATCACGACTCCCGAAAACCTGCCGAACGGCACGCTGGGCGTGAGTTACTCCACTCCGCTGACGGCTTCCGGCGGCCAGGCTCCCTATCAGTGGCAACTGCTGGAAGGCGCCCTGCCCACGGGATTGGCGCTCACTAGCGGCGGGAACATTACGGGCACCCCCACGCAAGCCGGCACGGCGCCGCTGGTTATCAAAGTCTCGGACACCACCGGGGCCGGCGCGACCGGAGCTTTCCTGCTCCAGATCGTCAACCCCAACGTGCCGGCCATCGACACCGTTCCACCGTTCCCGCCGGGAACGGTGGGAATGTCCTACCAGGCCGCTTTCACCGCTGCGGGCGGCCACTCGCCGTACACCTGGTCGATCTCGAGCGGCACGTTGCCGCCGGGCCTGTCGCTGAATGCCCAGTCCGGCGCTCTCAGCGGTACACCGGCCCAAGCGGGCAACTTCCCGTTCACCGCGCAAGTTACGGATACCAAGCAAGTAAGCGCCACGCAGAGTTTCGCCATCGTCGTGAACTCCCTCACGTTGCAGATTACGCCCGCGTCGATACCCAACGGCACGGCGAATGTGCCCTATTCGTTGGGATTGAACGTGACCGGCGGCACCGGGCCGTACCACTGGTCGGTGAACGCGGGCGGTCTGCTCACCGGATTCTCTATCGATCCATCGACCGGCCAAATTACCGGGACACCCACGGCGCCCGGCGTCTATCAATTCACGATTTCGGTGGTCGATTCGAATTTCGGCCTGGCCTTGCAAACGTACCAATTCACGGTTCAGAGCGTCAGCCTCTCCATCGCGACCGCATCCGTGCCCGCGGCGACGGTGGGCGCCGCGTACGACTTCGGCCTGGCGGCGGCGAACTCCTCGCCGCCGCTCGCCTGGTCGGTAACTTCAGGCGCCCTGCCGCCGGGGATCCAACTCATGGCCTCCGCCGGCCTGTTGGTGGGCACGCCCACCACGGCCGGGAGCTATACCTTCACGGTCCAGGTGACGGACCAGACCACCGCAAAGGCGCAGGCTACCTTCACCCTGGTAGTGAATCCGCAGCCGGTGACCATTATCACCACTGCGCTGCCCAGCGGTGCGGTGGGTACGGCTTACAGCCAGACCGTCCAAGCTTCCGGCGGAACGGGTGCTATCGCGTGGTCCGTGTCGGCGGGAACGCTGCCCACCGGGCTTTCGCTTGGCAGCACCACGGGAATTATCTCCGGAACTCCATCGGCCATAGGCAGCTTCTCGTTCACCGTGCAAGCCACCGATAGCAAAGGGGTCATCGCGCAACAGAGCTTCAGTCTGAACATCGCCGGACCTCCGCCGGTACCTGCGATTACGCTGAGCGGTCTGCCGGCCACGTCGAAACCCGGCGATCAGCCGGTGGTCACGATCACGCTGGCCAGTTCGTATCCGCTGCCGATCGTGGTCACGGCCACGCTTTCCATCACGCCCAACCCCGGCAACTCCACGGACCTGATGTTCGCCAACGGCACGCGAACCACGCAGATCACCATCCCGGCCAATACCACCCAAGCCACGCTGGCCTTCCAAACCGGCACGCTGGCGGGCACCATCCAGCTTTCGCTAACGCTGACCGCCGCGGGAGTGAACGTTACACCCGCGGTGCCGCCCACGGCTACCACCGTCATCGCCGCCGCGGCTCCGGTGATCAGCAGCGTCTCGGTGGCCACCACTTCGACCGGCATTCAGGTCACCGTGGTGGGCACGTCGACTACGCTCAATATGCAGACTGCGACGTTCCAATTCACGCCGGCGGCGGGCGCGACCTTGCAGACTACGAGTGTCAGCGTCAACGTGAGCAGTCTGTTCGCCGCGTGGTATTCGAATCCGGCTTCGCTGGCGACCGGTTCGCAGTTCTCGCTGGCGATGCCGTTCACCATAAGCGGAAACGTCTCGAGCGTCGCCTCGGTGACGGTTACGCTGACCAATTCGGTGGGTACCTCGGCGCCGGTGAGCGCCAACGTTCCGTAGACATAAATGTGGGGCAGGATGGTATCCTGCGGACGATTGTAATCGGCCTCTCTCCCGCCGGCGCGAGGCGCCACGCGGCGGAAAGAGATCGCAGTACGTGCGGCGATCGGTGCGTCGCGAGTCCGCGCGATCCGCCAATCGTTTGGCGGAAAATCTGCTGCTGTCGGCTATCCGCGGTGTTTGTGGGATGGTGATGGGTGAGCCCGGCGAGGTCTCCTGATATCGCTGCGGCCGGAGTCGCTTTCCCGTCTCGACACCCTGGGTGTGAATCCTGTCGGGGCGGCGTTTCGTGGTGGCCATCTCGGTCGGATCGTCGATTGTCTTCGGCTTGGCGCCGGCTGTCGAAGCTTCCAGCTCTCCGGGAATCCGGCCGCGGTGTTCGGACCTCGGCCAAGAGGCCGCTGCGCGCCGCACCGATCATTGTAAAGATTGCGCTCGGGCCGCCTGCGTTCTGGCCGCAGCATCTCTGGTAGCTTATTGGCGCCCCGCCTCCCGTGCTTCTAAAGGCTCAGTCCTGGATGCGCTCCGCCCCGAGTGACGGTTTGCGCTACTGAACCGTCATCATCGGCTGGAGGCGCCGGGCGTTGTCGGATCTGCGCAATTTTTGAAGCGCTGCCGACTCGATCTGGCGGATTCGCTCGCGAGTGAGTCCGAAGCTTTGACCGATCTCTTCCAAGGTGTACTCGTGATCGAAACCGATCCCGAAACGCATGCGAATGACTCTTTCTTCGTTCGGCGGGAGCATTCTCAGAACACCGGCCGTTTCGTCCTGCACATCGTGAGCCATCAACGGATCGATGATCGAACCGGCGGCCCTGCCGACAATCAGGTCTCCCAGAACGGACTCTCCGTCGCTTCCCACCGGAAGATCGAGCGATACCGGGTCGCGCGCGATGGTCCTGAGCTGCTGCACCTTGTCTGAAGTCGTCTCCAGACGCCGGGCGATCTCCTCATTCTTGGGATTGCGCCCCAGCTCCTTTTCCAATTCGCGCGAGGCACGCAGGAACTTGCTCAGGCTCTCGTTCATATGGACCGGAATTCGGATGGTCCGCGACTGATCGGCAATGGCGCGCGTCACCGCCTGGCGGATCCACCAGGTAGCGTAGGTCGAGAACTTGAAGCCGCGATGATAATCGAACTTGTCGGCCGCCCGCATGAGGCCGATGTTTCCTTCCTGGATCAGGTCGAGCAGGTGAAGGCCCCGGTTGACGTACTTCTTCGCCACCGAAACCACCAGGCGAAGATTCGCCTCCACCAGAGCTGCCTTGGCGGCCTCGGTTTCCGCTTCGCCGCGCCACGCAAGCTGCAGCCAACGGCGCATCTGAGGATGCTGCTTCTCTTGAAAGGCATCCTCTATCTCGATCCGGAACTGCTCCCACTGAGCGGGATGGAACGGGATCTGGCGCACCTGCTGCGAACACTTGACCCGCCATCGCAAAATCTGGCCGGTCAACTTCGTCCGCACGTTCGTGTGTCTCATCGAAGTGGAGGCCAGTTTCTGCTCCAGTTCCATCAGACGCTGGTGCGAGCGGGCAAATTGGGCCAGACTCCTCCTCACATCCGCGCGCACGACGGCTCGATCGTCATCGTCCACGCTGGCAAACTCGATGAACTCGTCCGCGAGGTTCTCGTCCCGGCGAACCGCGTCATAAAACGCAAGTGTACGTTGCCATACCAAAGGCGAGCGGGAGAGCGCCTTATGCATCAATAGCTTTCCGCGCTCCATTCGGCGGGCGAGCTCAATTTCGCCCTGGCGGCTCAGCAAACGCACGGCTCCCATTTCGCGCAGATACACACGTACTGGATCGTCGGTAAAAGCCGATTCCGGGGCGGTTTCCTGTTCCGAGAAATCGGCCTCGACGGCCCCGCCGGTCTCATCCAAGGGAACTTCGGCCGCACTGATAGAGTCCGCTACCAAATATTCTTCGAATTGCTCCATTTGACTCGTGAAACCTCCAACCAGTCCTCGGGCCCCTGTATTGTTTTCAGTTATTTCTGGAACAGCCTCGCGCGGAGCCGATGTTTGAAAGGTCTTCCTATTTCATTTGATGCGGGCCAGACGTACTAGGTTGCACTGTGAACCCGGCTGCCTTGCTGGCTGATTTTCTATCATGGCACATGGTGTGCCTTCCCGTCGATATCCCATGCTCAAAACGCTCAAAAAGATGTCGCCGTAGCGCGCGAGCCGGCACACGTCGGGTGTCGCCGGCCCCTTGGGCGCCATCGCTCTCGGAGCGCCCTTCCCCCTTAGCCCGCAACTACTGCTATAACGGAAAACAGTCATGAGAAAGCTGACCTTCGCCGTCCCCATCCTCCTTCTGCAATCCCTCACCGCCGCCGGGCCGGTCGAAGTCCGCACCAGCGCTTCCTCCATCGTCCTGGCCAACGACTATCTGGAGCGCACCATCTCGATCGCGGACGGCGATGTGGGCACGCGGCAGCTTCTAAACAAGATTACCGGCCGCGCGTACTCGCTGCGCGGCAACGAGTTCGAGGTTAAACTCAATTCCGAACGCGTAGGCTACAGCTTCGGCAGCGAGAATCCGCGCGCCATCACCGCCGCCGGAGCGCGTGTCGCAAGCCGCAATGTCGGGAACACTGCTGCCGGTGGCACGCGCCTCACGCTCCATCTGGCGCCCATCCGCGGCATTACGGTCGACCTGGTCTACGAGCTCAATTCCGCCGATTTCTTCACCCGCCAGTGGCTGCGAATCGCCAAGCCGGAGCACGGCACGTACTTTCTCGAATGGGTCGCGCCCGGTAGCAACGAATGGGGCGTGCCGCGATTCTCGCTCGGCGGTTTCGGACAGCCGCTCTTCGCGGAGGACCTGTTTCTCGGCCTGGAATATCCCACCGGCATAAATACCGTTACCGGGTCCGAAGTGACCCTCGGCAGCAACGTGGGGCTGAACATCCCCGATGGAGGGTACACCAGCCAACCGGCCGTCATGGGCGTGGCGCCCACTGGAATGGTCCACCAGCAGTTTCTGGATTACGTGTCGCGCATGCGTGTCGCGCCCGTCCGCCCGTACCTGCTGTACAACTCCTGGTACGACTTGCAGCGCCTCGCCATGAATCACGACAATACCCTCGAGCGCGTGCCCACCTTCCAGAAGTTGCTGCTCGGAAAGTACGGACTGCACCTCGATTCCTTCGTGCTCGACGATGGCTGGGACGATATGCACAAGCTCTGGGCGATCGACCAGCAGCGCTTTCCCAACGGCTTCAGCGATCTCACCAATGCGCTGAAGACCATCGACAGCCACCTGGGCATCTGGTTCGGCCCCATCGGCGGCTACGACCAGCGCGAGGTGCGCATCGCCACCGGGAAGGCCGAGGGAATGGAGATCAGCTCCAACGGCAACTACTTCTGCACCGCCGGCAAGAACTATAGCCGCCTGTTCGCCGACACCCTGCTGAAGTATCAGAAGGAATACGGCATCAATTACTTCAAGCTCGACGGCATTGTCTTCGGCTGCAATGCGCCCGATCACGGCCATCCGCAAGGGGTCTATTCCGACGAAGCTACCGCGCGCACCTTCATCGACCTGCTGGGCAAGCTGCGCGCGCAGGACCCCGAAGTCTTCCTCAATATCACCACCAGCATCTGGCTGAGTCCCTGGTGGCTGCGCTACGCGGACACGGTTTGGATGGGCGGCGAAGATTCCGGCTACCTGCCGTCGGTGCCCACGCTAGCGCCGCGTCAAAGCGCTATCAGTTACCGCGATTCCGTGCTGTACAACGATTTCGTTACCCACAAAGCGCAGTTCCCCATCTCGTCGCTGATGACCCACGGCATCATCAAAGGCAAGGCCAACATGCTCGGCGGCGAGAAAGAATCGATCGAGGACTGGCGCGACGAAGTGGTCCACTATTACAGCGTGGGCAACATGATGTACGAGCTGTATATCTCGCCCGAGATTCTGTCGCCCGAGGAAATGGACGTGCTCGGCAATGTTACTAAGTGGGCGATAGCGAATGCCCACCCGCTGCTCGATAACTCCACCATGGTCGGCGGCGACCCGGCGCAGCGCGAGCCTTACGGGTATGTGCATTCGAACGCGGAGAAGTCGATCATTATGTTGCGTAATCCTTTTGTCCGGCCGCGGACGATGAAGCTGAAGATAGATGAGCAGAATGGCTTTCGGAAGTTCGAGGGGATGCAATTAGTTGAGGTGCAGTACCCATACCGCAATATCCTGATGGATGCCGTCAAATTCGGCGATACCGTTACGTTCGATCTCGATGCTTACGAACAATTAGTTGCGGAGATTCGGCTCGGACCCTCTGGGCGGGCCGGGGGGCCGATCAAGGACAACGGCCAGATTGTGACCTCTGCCACCCCGATTGTGAAGACGGGCGATGGGGTTAAACTCGCCGCCACCGTGGAGGTTCCCGCCGATTACATGGGGGCACGCTTCGCCGTTCTATTTGAACCGGACCAGGAAACCCACGGCGTGAAAGCCGAGGCGCTGGACGCCGGCAAACCTGTCGCCTTATCCACCGAGAATGGCGGCCGCGGTATCTGGCATTGGTTTTATGCCAACCTTGCGCCTGGCAAGCACTCGGTTGAATTGACCATTCACTCGGCAGCCCCCGCCCACGTTTCGGCTTGGCTAATAACCCGCCGCGCGCTTGGAAATGCGATGTCAAATATATCGGCACCCCGTACGAGCCTGCCCGACCTCCTGCCTGCCCAATCCAACGTCGAGCGCGGCACCCACTTACTCCTCGAGGAGACCATCCGATGAAACGACGCGAATTCCTTGCAACCTCTCTCGCGCTTCCGGCCCTCGCGCAGCCCCAGTCGCGCAGCTTCACCACGAGCGGAGAGCAGTTTCTCCTCGACGGCCAGCCGTTCGTGATCCGCTCCGGTGAGATGCACTACCCCCGCGTCCCGCGCCCCTACTGGCGCGACCGCATGCGCAAAATTCGCGCCATGGGACTCAACACGCTGTGCACCTACGTCTTCTGGAACGCGCACGAGCCGCAGCAGGGCAAGTTCGATTTCAGCGGCAATCTCGACGTCGCCGAGTACGTCCGCACCGCCCAGTCGGAGGGGCTCTACGTGCTGCTGCGCCCCGGCCCCTACATCTGCACCGAATGGGACTTCGGCGGACTGCCGTGGTGGTTGCTCTCCACGGACATAAAGGTCCGCAGCGGCGACCCGCGCTTCCTGCGCGCTGCCGCCCTCTATATGAACGAGGTCGGCAAACAGTTGGCCCCACTCCAGATCGGCCGCGGCGGCCCCATCCTCATGGTGCAGGTGGAAAACGAGTACGGCTCCTTCGGCAGCGACCACGAGTACATGGGCGCCGTCCGCCACATGATCCTGGACGCTGGTTTCGATTGCAAACTCTCCACTTCCGACGGGTCCGGCAAGCCCAACCTCGCCGGCGGCACACTCCCTGGCGTGCTCTCCGTGATCAACTTCGGCGACGGCAGCAACCCCGAGCACGAGTTCGCCAACTTGGCTTCCTTTCGGCAAAACGAACCCAAGAACCAACCCAAGATGTGCGGCGAATTCTGGTACGGCTGGTTCGACCATTGGGGCGAGAAGCACCATACCACGCCCGCCGCTCGCGGCGCCGCCAACGTCGATTGGATGCTCTCCCACGGCATCTCCTGTAACCTATATATGGCGCACGGCGGCAGCACATTCGGCTACATGGCCGGCGCCAATTTCGACCGCGCGTACCAACCCGATATCTCCGGTTACGACTACGACGCGCCTATCGATGAGGCCGGCCGCCCCAACGCCAAATTCACCGCCATGCGCGACGTAATGCGCAAGCATCTCTCGCCGGGCGAGCAACTCCCCGAGTTTCCACCCGCCCTGCCGATGATCGCCATCCCCAAGTTCGAGCTCACCGAATCCGCGCCGTTGCTCGCGCGCCTGCCGAAGGCGGCGCAAGTCGGGCCGCCTTTGAGCATGGAACAGCTCGGGCAGGATTACGGCTTGGTTTTGTATCGCCACCACCCCGCCCGAGCCGCCAAGGGGACGCTCGAAATCGGCGAAGTCCGCGACTTCGCCGTGGTACGCGGCGCCTATTTGGATCGCCGCCTCCATCAGAACAAGCTCGACGTGGAACTCGCGCCCGGGCAGCCTGTCGACATCCTGGTGGAAGCCATGGGCCGCGTCAATTTCGGCCCGCAGTTAGTGAGCGATCGCAAAGGCATCGTAGGCAAGGTCACCCTGAACGGAGAAGAGCTCAAGGATTGGGAGCACTATTCGCTCCCCCTCACCGATCCCGGCCGCTGGCCCTTCGCCCGCAAGCCTGGCTCGGGGCCTTCGCTCTATCGCGGCGCCTTCCGCCTGGATTCGCTGGGCGACACTTTCCTCGACCTCCGCGGCTGGGGCAAAGGCCTGGTCTGGATTAACGGCCACAACCTGGGCCGTTATTGGCGCATCGGTCCGCAGCAGAGCCTGTTCGTTCCCGCGCCGTGGCTGAAAACGGGCGCCAATGAAGTGATCGTGCTCGACCTGCTGGAGGGCAAGACGCGAACCCTCGAATCGCACACCGACCCCATCTACGAAACTCCTGCTTAAAGCTGAGAGCTATCCACTGACTGCTTCACAGACGGTTTGTCTTGAGCAACCGTGGCGGGCTGAAGCCGGCTGAAGCCGAACGCCTCGCTAGAGACGGTACGTCTCTTAGGGGCGGGCTTCAGCCGCTTCAGCCTGGCTTCAGCCGGCTTCAGCCATAATGCCGCAAGTTTTTTGAGCCGCGTAGTCCACTGATACGAAGCGAGATTGAGCGCTGGACATTTCTGCTCCACGGCGGTATAAGTAATCGGATGGCTCTCAAGTTCTCGTGCCG